>Ga0209544_1001128_pt1 | contig 31208 bp, 21 predicted proteins | sample MesohylPK_FD_187297 | JGI IMG/M metagenome (GOLD analysis project Ga0209544, IMG submission 187297) | Host-associated microbial community of the marine sponge Aplysina aerophoba from Gulf of Piran - sponge mesohyl, lysed by proteinase K... | ecosystem: Host-associated > Porifera > Sponge >... | reverse complement strand
AGGCGTAACGGGCGCGGACTTCGTCCGACACTGCCCGCGGCACCTGATCGTAGTGATCGAATTCCATCGTGAACTGCGCCCGCCCTTGGGTGAGCGAGCGCAGGGTATTGACGTAACCGAACATGGTCGCAAGCGGTACCATGGCGCGAATTACCTGGGCGTTGCCGCGCGGCTCCATGCCGCCGACTTGCCCGCGCCGGGCGTTGAGGTCTCCGATCACGTCGCCCAGATAATCCTCGGGCGTCACGACCTCGACCTTCATCATGGGCTCCAGCAGCGCCGGCCCCGCACCCTGCAGGGCCTCGCGGAACGCCGAGCGTGCCGCGATCTCGAATGCGAGCGAGCTGGAATCGACGTCGTGCGACGCACCGTCGATCAGCCGCGCCTTGAAGTCGATGACCGGGAACCCGGCGACCATGCCGGCCTGCCGCGCCTCGTCGATTCCCTTCTCGACCGCAGGGATGTACTCCTTGGGCACGGCACCGCCGACAACCTTGCTCTCGAACTCGAAGCCCGCGCCGGGCTCCATCGGCTCCAGCACGACCTTGACCCGCGCAAACTGACCGGCACCGCCGGTCTGCTTCTTGTGCGTGTAATCCACCGTCGACTCGCGGCCGATGGTCTCGCGATAGGCCACCTGCGGCTGGCCGACGTTGGCATCCACCTTGAACTCGCGGCGCATGCGGTCGACCAGGATGTCGAGATGCAGCTCGCCCATGCCGCGGATCACGGTCTGCCCGCTTTCGGGATCGGCGGTCACACGGAACGAGGGGTCTTCCTCGGCGAGGCGCGCGAGCGCGATGGAGAGCCTGTCCTGATCGGCCTTGGTCTTGGCCTCGACCGCGACCTCGATCACCGGATCGGGGAACTCCATCCGCTCCAGCACCACCGGGTGCGCCGGGTCGCTCAGGGTCTCGCCCGTGGTGGTGTCCTTGAGGCCGGCGATGGCGACGATGTCTCCGGCCCGCGACTCCTTGATGTCCTCGCGGCTGTTCGCGTGCATCAGCAGCATCCGGCCGACACGCTGCTTGCGGCCCTTGCCGCTGTTGAGCACCTGCTTGCCGGTCTGGATTATGCCCGAGTAAACGCGCACGAAGGTAAGCGAGCCGACAAAGGGGTCGGTCATCACCTTGAAGGCGAGCGCCGACAGCGGCTCGTCGTCGCTACAGGAGCGCTCGACCTCGCCGCCCTTGCCGGGCACGACGCCTTGCACCGGCGGCACGTCGGTCGGTGCCGGCATGTAGTCGCACACCGCGTCCAGCAGCGGCTGCACGCCCTTGTTCTTGAAGGCGGAACCGGTGAGCACAGGAACCAGCTTGCCCGAGAGCGTACCGATGCGGAGACACCGCTTGATCGCCGCCTCGTCCGGCTCCTCGCCCTCGAGGAAGCGCTCGAGCACGGCGTCGTCCATCTCGACCACCGCCTCGATCAACGCCTGGCGGCTGGCCTCGGCCTCGGCCCTCATGTCCTCGGGCACGTCGCCGACCGTGAACTCCGCGCCGAGCGTCTCCGAGTTCCAGACGACGCCCTTCATCGCAACCAGGTCGACGACGCCGATGTGATTCGCCTCGGCGCCGATGGGCAGCTGGATCGCGACCGGGTTGGCACCCAGCCGCTCGCGGATCATCTCGATACAGCGCGGGAAGTCGGCTCCGACGCGGTCCATCTTGTTGACAAAGCAGATGCGGGGGACGTTGTACTTGTCCGCCTGACGCCAGACCGTCTCGGACTGCGGCTCGACGCCCGCGACCGCGTCGAACACCGCGACCGCACCGTCCAGCACCCGGAGCGAGCGCTCGACCTCGATGGTGAAGTCGACGTGGCCCGGCGTGTCGATGATGTTGATGCGGTGGTCGCGCCAGAAGCAGGTGGTGGCGGCGGACGTGATGGTGATGCCGCGCTCCTGCTCCTGTTCCATCCAGTCCATGGTGGCGCTGCCCTCGTGGACCTCGCCCATCTTGTAAGACTTGCCGGTGTAGTAGAGCACCCGCTCGGTCGTCGTCGTCTTACCGGCATCGATGTGCGCCATGATGCCGATATTGCGGTAGCGTTCGAGGGGTGTGGTCCGAGCCATGATCTTTTTCTTGTCCGCGAACGCCTGCGCCTACCAGCGGTAGTGCGAAAAGGCTCGGTTGGCCTCGGCCATGCGGTGAGTGTCTTCCCGCTTTTTGACGGCAACGCCGCGGTTTGCCGCGGCGTCGAGGAGTTCGTTGCTGAGGCGATCGACCATGGTGGTCTCGGACCGACCGCGGGTCGAGCTGATGAGCCAGCGGATCGCGAGCGTCTGTCGCCGGTCTGGCCGGACTTCGGTCGGCACCTGATAGGTGGCCCCGCCGACCCGGCGCGAGCGCACCTCCACCGCCGGCTTCACGTTGTCGAGCGCCTCGTGGAAGACGCGGACCGGGTCCTGGCCGGTCTTCTCCCTGATCCGGTCGAGTGCGCCATAGACGATACGCTCGGCCGTCGACTTCTTGCCGGCGAGCATGAGCGAGTTCATGAACTTCGCCAGCACCACGTCCCCGTGACGGGGATCGGGGTTGACGGTCCGGCGCTCTGCAGCGCGACGACGGGACACCGGGCGGCTCCTTCTTCTTCTCTATTTGGGCCGTTTGGCGCCGTACTTAGAGCGGCGCTGGCGGCGGTCCTGGATGCCCTGGGTGTCGAGCGAGCCGCGAATGATGTGATAGCGCACGCCCGGAAGGTCCTTCACCCGGCCGCCGCGGATCATCACCACCGAGTGCTCCTGAAGATTATGCCCCTCGCCGGGGATGTAGCTGGTCACCTCGAAGCCGTTGGTGAGCCGCACGCGCGCGACCTTGCGCAGCGCCGAGTTCGGCTTCTTCGGCGTCGTCGTGTAGACCCGGGTACACACGCCGCGCTTCTGCGGGCAGGCCTGCAGCGCCGGCACCTTGTTGCGGGTGGCAGGCGGCGTGCGCGGCTTGCGAATCAGTTGGTTGATCGTCGGCATCGCGGCGCTTCCAAGTTCAACAGCTAGTGCGGCGCGTGCAGGTGGACCCGGAAAAGCGAAACTGAGCCGCTTCCCCGCCGCCGGCCTGCGCCGACACATCGGAAACTCTCTCGATCTCAAGGCTTAGCAGCGGTCGCCCGAAGGCGCACCGACGAGCCCCGTCGGCAAGAGGGTGGCGCATCCTAGTGATGGGCCTACCCACCGTCAAGCAGCAAAAAGGGCGAAATTCCAAGAAAACCCGCGAGAGAATCGCGGGCCGGCGGGAGCCCGAGAGTGTATCGTAGCACGGGCATCAGACGGTGCGGAGAAGCCTCTATGAACGTCCTGGTCGTGGGCTCCGGCGGGCGCGAGCATGCCCTCTGCTGGCAGCTTGCAGCATCGCCGCTGCTGGGGGCGCTCTGGTGCGCGCCGGGGAACGCGGGCATCGAGAACGAGGCGACCTGCGTTGCGCTCGATCCCATGGATTTCGACGGGCTGGTTGCCTTCTGCCGCGAGCAGGCGATCGACCTGGTCGTGGTCGGGCCGGAGGCGCCGCTCTGCGCCGGCCTGGTCGACCGGCTGGAGGCGGACGGCATCGCCGCCTTCGGCCCGCGTGCGGCCGCGGCCCGGATCGAGGGTTCCAAGGGCTTCATGAAGGACCTCTGCACACGGCACGGCGTGCCGACCGCCGCCTACAAGCGTATCGGCTCGCTCGCGGAGGCCGAAGCCTTCATCGCCGCGCTGGGCGCACCGCTGGTGGTCAAGGCCGACGGGCTCGCCGCCGGCAAGGGTGTCGTGCTCGCCGAGACCGAGGCCGAAGCCCTCGAAGCGGCGCGGGCGGCGCTGGGCGGCGCGTTCGGCGAGGCCGGCGCCGCGCTCGTGATCGAGGAGATGCTGGTGGGCGAGGAGGCGAGCTACTTCGCCCTGGTCGACGGCAAGACCGTGCTGCCGCTGGAGACGGCGCAGGACCACAAGGCGGTGGGCGAGGGCGATACCGGGCCCAACACCGGCGGCATGGGCGCCTATTCGCCGGCGCCTGCGATGACGCCGGCACTCTGCGAGGAGACGCGGACGGGCATCGTCGAGCCGCTCGTGCGCGGCCTGGCGGCGGAGGGCGTGCCTTACACGGGCGTCTTCTACGCCGGGCTGATGCTCACCGCCGGAGGGCCGAAGCTCCTGGAGGTCAACGCCCGATTCGGCGATCCGGAGTGCCAGGTGCTCATGCCCCGGCTCAAGTCCGACCTGCTGGCCGCGCTGGTGGCGGCGCGCGATGGCGAACTCAAGGATTTCGACCTGCGCTGGCGCGATGAGGCCGCGCTTTGCGTGGTGCTCGCCACGCAAGGCTATCCGGGCGCCTATGAGAAGGGCAGCGTGATCCGCGGCATCGACGCAGCCGAAGACCTCGGCGACGCGATGGTGTTCCACGCGGGAACGGCGCGCACCGATGCCGGCGTCGTCGCCGCAGGCGGGCGCGTGCTCGGTGTAACGGCGCTGGGCGCGGGCGTTGCCGCGGCTCAGAGTCGCGCCTACGAGGCAGTCGGGTGCATCGACTGGCCCGAGGGCTTCTGCCGCCGGGATATCGGCTGGCGGGCAGTCCAATGACACGCGGCTGCTTGGCGAAGCGCGGCACGGGCCTATAATCAAGTAGATGACCAACGAGAACCGCCCGCTTGAAAGCCAACACCCGGCGCGGACGCGCGCGCCGCAGGGTGGCGCTCTCAAGTTTCTGGGCGTGACGCCGCCTCGCCCCTGCCCCTACCTGCCGGGGCGTCTGGAGCGCTCGATCGTCACCCCGCTCGCGGGCCCCCGTGCCGAGGTCGCTTACGACGAGATGCTGCGCGGAGGCTTCCGCCGCAGCCACCTCGCCGCCTACCGCCCGGCCTGCCCCGGCTGCCGGGCCTGCGTCTCCGCACGGGTGCGTGCCGACGCCTTCGTGCCGAGCCGCTCGCTCCGCCGGGTCAGCGCGCGCAACGCGGGAATCACGCTCAACGTGCTGCCGGCACTGGCGCGGCCCGATCACTACGCCCTCTTCAGGCGCTATCTGGCGGCGCGGCACCCGGACGGCACGATGGCGGCCATGGGACGCGAGGGCTTCGGCGCACTCGTCGAGGAGAGCGCGGTCGAGACCAACCTCGCCGAGTTCCGCAGCCCCGGCGGACAGCTTTACGGCGTCTGCGTGTTCGATGTCGTCGCCGACGGGCTGTCGGCAGTGTATTCCTTCTATGAGCCCACGCGGATCAAGGATAGTCCGGGCAGCTACATGATCCTCAGGCTGGTGGAAGAGGCGCGCGCCATGGCGCTGCCCTACCTCTATCTCGGCTACTGGATCGACGGCTGCGACAAGATGGACTACAAGGCCCGCTTTCGCCCGCTCGAGGTGCACGGCCCGGAGGGCTGGACCATCCTCGACGCCCGACCGGAGGGTCGGGGCGTCCCGGATCATTGACCCGAACCATCGAAGGGAGACCCAAGGACATGAGCACGAAGATCGGACGACGCAGCCTTCTCAAGGGCACGGCCATCGCTGGAGCCGCCGTGGCGGCCGCAGCAGCATCGAACTTTCCCGCGCCTGCCATCTCGCAGGGCAAGATGCAGCTCAAGCTGGCCACCTCCTGGCCCAAGCAATTCCCCGGCCTCGGCACCGGCGCACAACGGCTCGCCGACCGCATTACCAACGCGACCGAGGGACGGATCGAGGTCAAGCACTATGGCGGCGGCGAGCTGGTGCCGCCCCTCGGCTGCTTCGACGCGGTCTCGGAGGGCGCCGCGGACATGTACCACTCCGCCGAGTACTACTGGCAGGGCAAGTCCAAGGCCTTCAACTTCTTCGCGACCGTCCCCTTCGGGCTCACCGCGGACGAGGTCAACGCCTGGATCTACCACGCAGGCGGCCAGGCGCTCTGGGATGAGCTCGGCGCCGACTTCAACGTGAAGCCGCTGATGGCCGGCAACACCGGGGTCCAGTGGGGCGGGTGGTTCAACAAGGAGATGAACTCGCTCGAGGACTACAAGGGCCTCAAGATGCGCATGCCGGGCCTGGGCGGCGAGGTGCTGCGCCGCGTCGGCGCGAACGCCCTGCTGCTGCCCGGCGGCGAGATCTATCCGGCGCTCGAGGCCGGTACGATCGACGCCACCGAATGGGTGGGTCCGTGGAACGACCTCGCCTTCGGCTTCTACAAGGTGACAAAGTACTACTACTGGCCCGGCTTCCATGAGCCCGGCACGATCCTCACCTGCGGCATCAACAAGGGCGTGTGGGACGGCCTCAGCGCCGCGGACCAAAGCCTGATCGAGAGCTGCTGCGCGGCCGACAACGCGACCATGCTGGCCGAGTTCAACGCACGCAACGCCGGCGCGCTCGACACGCTCATCAACGAGCACGGCGTGCAGGTGCGGCAGGTATCGGACGAGATGCTGAAGGCGCTCGGAGAACAGTCGGCTGCGGTGGTCGCCGAAGTCGGCGCCGAGGGCGGAATCACGCAACGCGTCTACGAGAGCTTCAGCAACTTCCGCAAGACGGCGGTGCCTTATAACGAGCGCTCGGAGCTAGCCTACGCCAAGGCCCGGCTCCTGACCGCGTAGTACGCCGGCAAGGTGTGCGTTCGGGGCGGGCGGTCGTCGCCCGCCCCGAATGACGCCGGCGTGACAGGATTGGCCCCGCGCCACTGCGGGGCGTCGGAGAGGCGGGCATGAGGGCCGCCGCCGCGCTTGAGCGCGGGCCGCCTGAAAGGAGCACGGGCCGGCTGAAATGAGATGCAGGCGTCTCTCTCCGCATTAGCCGCGCTCACGCGCGCAATCGACGTGGCCAACGAGCACATCGGCCGCGTCGCGTCATGGCTTGCGCTCCTCATGGTGCTCCTCCAGTTCGTCGTCGTGGTGATGCGCTACATCTTCGGCGTGGGCTTCATCGCGTTGCAGGAGGGGGTGATCTACCTCCACGCCACCCTCTTCCTGGTTGGCGCGGGCTATACGTTGCTCCACGGCGGCCACGTCCGGGTCGATATCTTCTACCGCGACGCACGCCCGCGCAGGCGCGCACTCATAGATCTCCTGGGCGTGATTCTCTTTCTGATGCCGGTCTGCGTGATCATCGGCTGGGCGAGCTGGCCCTATGTGGAGCAGTCCTGGTCGGTGTTCGAGAAGTCGGCGGAGACCAGCGGCATTCCGGCGATCTACGCGCTCAAGTCGATGATTCTCGCGTTCGTGGTGCTGATCGCCTTCCAGGGCCTCTCGCTCGCGCTTCACGCGGTGCTGACCCTCGCCGGCCGCCAGCAACGCCACGACGACATCGCAGAAGCCGGCGGCGAGGCCGCCTGAGCCGCCATGCCCATCGGCGAAGTCCTCGTCATCGTCATGTTCGTGACGACCTTCGCCTGCCTGCTGGCGGGCTTCCCGGTCGCCTTCACGCTCTCGGGCGTGGCCGCGCTCTTCGGGCTCTTCTCATACGCCTTCGGCGTCTTCGACATCAGCTTCATGCGCGCCATGCCGCAGCGCATCTTCGGCAACGCGATGTGGAACGAGGTGCTGATCGCGGTGCCTCTCTTCATCTTCATGGGCGTCATGCTGGAACGCTCGAAGGTGGCGGAAGAGCTGCTCGAAGCCATGGGGCGCCTCTTCGGCGGCCTGCGCGGCGGCATCGGGCTCTCGGTGATTGCCGTTGGCGCGCTGCTCGCCGCCTCCACCGGGATCGTCGGCGCCACCGTGGTGACCATGGGTCTGCTCTCGCTCCCCACCATGTTGCGCCGGGGCTACGACCCCAAGCTCGCAACCGGAACGATCTGCGCCTCGGGCACCCTCGGCCAGATCATCCCGCCCTCCATCGTGCTGGTGATCCTCGGCGAGCAGATCTCCAACGCCTACGTCGATGCCCAGAGAGCCATCGGAAACTGGTCGCCGGAGCCGGTCTCGGTGGGCGACCTCTTTGCCGGCGCCCTGCTGCCGGGAATGGTGCTGGTCGCGCTCTACATGATGTATCTGATGGTCGTCGCCTGGCTGCGGCCGGCGGCCGCGCCGGCGATTCCGCGCGGAGAACTGGGGGGCGACTGGCGCGAGGTCTGGCGGCTCACCGGCCGCGCGCTGATACCGCCGATCGTGCTCATCATCGCGGTTCTGGGTTCCATCCTCGGCGGCATCGCAACCCCGACCGAGGCTGCCGCGGTGGGCGCCGTGGGCTCGCTGATCCTCGCGGGTGCGCGCCTCGCGCCGGACGGCGGCACCAGGTTTGAGCGCAGGGTCGGCAGCGCCCCGCTCTATCTCGCGGGCGGCGGGCTGATCCTGATGATGATCCTCGCCGGCCAGTTCGACCTCGTCGTCACGCGGGCCGGCTTCGGCGCTCCTGCGATCGTCGCCTTCATCTGCTGCGCGCTGATTGTTTACGGCATCGCCGTCAGCCTCTGGCGGGTCTGGCGCACCGGCGTGCTCGTGCCGGTCATGCGGTCCACCATGCAGATCAGCGCCATGGTCTTCGTCATCCTGATCGGCGCCGCCTTGTTCTCGCTGGTGTTCCGCGGCCTCGGCGGCGACGAGATGGTCCACCAGGCGCTCACGAACGTGCCGGGGGGAGTCGTCGGCGCGATGCTCGTGGTCATGCTGATCATGTTCGCGCTCGGCTTCTTCCTCGACTTCATCGAGATCACCTTCGTCGTGGTGCCGATCATCGCGCCCGTGCTGCTGCGGATGGACATCAACCCGATCTGGCTCGGCATCATGATGGCGGTGAACCTGCAGACCTCGTTCCTGACCCCGCCCTTCGGCTTCTCGCTCTTCTACCTGCGCGGCGTGGCGCCGCGCACGGTCCGCACCAGCGAGATTTACCGGGGCGTCATTCCCTTTGTCATAATCCAGCTTGCCGCGCTCGCCGTGCTCGGCTTCTTTCCCGAGCTCACCACCTGGCTGCCGTCGGTCGTTTTCGACTAAAGCGTGTCCGGATTTGACGGACACGCGACAGGCCGCGACTGCGGCCCGCCGCTTATGCGGCGCCCTCGCGGAGGCGCCGGCCACAGGCCGGCTGCCGTGAGCGAAAAAGAAGCAAGAGCGCTTCCGTGCAACATCGGGAACGCTCCAAGACGCGCGCTCTATCGCTCCCGCGACCAGGCGGTCACGACGTCGATCAGCGCGTCCGTAAGCCGGGCGAGGTCGTCCTCGTCGATGGTAAAGGCGGGCGTGACGTAGACGATATCGCCGAAGGGGCGGACCCAGACGCCGGATTCCACGAAGCGCTGCTTGAGCCAGTTGATGCGGCTCATGTCGTCGAGCTGGATGACGCCGATCGCGCCCCGCACCCGGACATCGACCACGCCCGGCAGCGGCCGCGCGGGCTCCAGGGCGGCGGCGAGATGGCTCTCGATGGCCCGCACCTGGGCGAGGCGGGGCTCACTCTCGAACAGATCGAGAGAGGCATTGGCGGCGGCGCAGGCGAGTGGGTTGGCCATGAAGGTCGGCCCGTGCATGAGCGCCGCGTCGGCGTCGTCCGACAGGAAGGCCTCGAACACCCGCTCGCTCGCCACGGTAACGGCCAGCGCCATGGTGCCGCCGGTGAGCGCCTTGGAAAGCGTGACGATGTCAGGCACCACGCCCGCCAGCTCGCAGGCGAAAAGCGTGCCGGTGCGGCCGAACCCGGTCATGATCTCGTCGGCGATCAGCAGCAGGCTGTGCTCATCGCAGGCCGCGCGGAGAGCGCGCAGCACCTCCGGCGCGTGAAAACGCATGCCGCCCGCTCCCTGGACCAGCGGCTCGACGATGACCGCCGCGACGTCCTCGCCGTTGCGGGCGAGGTACGCGTCGAAGGCGGCAACGCCCGCCTCGTCCCCGGGCAAGGGCACGACGTGCTGCTCCGGCAGGGCGCCGGCGAAGAGGCTGTGCATGCCCTCCTTGGGATCGCACACCGACATGGCGGCGAAGGTGTCGCCGTGATAGGCGCCCTGGAAGCTCACGAAGCGATGGCGCCCGCGAACCCTCTGGTTGAGCCAGTACTGCAGCGCCATTTTGAGCGCGATCTCCACCGCGACCGAGCCCGACTCGGAGAGGAACACCCGGTTGAGCGGGTCGGGGAGCATGCCGGCGAGGCGCCGGGCCAGCCGGAGCGCGGGCTCGTTGGCGAGGCCGCCGAACATCACGTGGGGCATGCGCTCCAGCTGCGCGGCCACGGCGGCGCGGATGTGGGGGTGGTTGTAGCCGTGGCAGGCGGTCCACCACGACGCGATGCCGTCGATCAGCTCGCGGCCGTCGGCGAGGACGATGCGCGTGCCCCTGGTCGCAGCCACCGGCAGCGGCGGCGGCACGCTCGCCATCTGGGTGTAGGGCAGCCAGACGTGGCCGTAGCCCTCGGCGAGCCAGTCGGGCGTCCGTCGTGTGGAAGAGGCCTTGGGCATGCGGCGCGCCGCGGCGTGCGCTGGGAGCGCCGCCTTCGCGCCCTAAGCCGGCATCGGCGCGATGCCGAGGCGGGCGAAGAGCTGGTTGTCGCGTTCGCGGCCGGGATTGGGCGTCGTGAGCAGCTCCGGCCCGACGAACACCGAGTTGGCGCCGGCGAGGAAGGCCAGAGCCTGCATCTCGTCCGACATCTGCTCGCGCCCGGCGGAGAGCCGGACCACCGAGCCCGGCATGGTGATCCGCGCCGCCGCCACCGTGCGCACGAACTCGAAGGGATCGAGGGCGCCCGTGCCGTTGAGCGGCGTGCCCTCCACCTGCACCAGCATGTTGATGGGCACGCTCTCGGGATGGCTCGGAAGGCTGGCGAGCGTCGCGATCATGTCCGCGCGGTCGCGGCGCGATTCGCCCATGCCGACGATGCCGCCGCAGCAAACGTTGATGCCCGCGTCGCGCACATGGCCCAGGGTCTCGAGCCGGTCCTGGTAGGTGCGCGTGGTGATGATCTCGCCGTAGAAGGATTCGGAGGTGTCGAGATTGTGGTTGTAGTAGTCGAGGCCGGCATCGGCCAGGCGTTCAGCCTGGGGCGCGCTCAGCATGCCGAGGGTGACGCAGGTCTCCAGGCCGAGCGCCTTGACGCCCTCGACCATGTCGGCCACGGCCTCCAGGTCACGGTCCTTCGGGCTGCGCCAGGCGGCGCCCATGCAGTAGCGGGTGGCGCCGGCCTCACGGGCGCGCCGGGCCTCGGCCAGCACCTCGTCGCGGGACATCAGCTTGCCCGCTTCGAGCCCGGTGTCGTAGCGCGCGCTCTGTGGGCAGTAGGCGCAGTCCTCCGGGCAGCCGCCGGTCTTGATGCTGAGCAGCGTCGACATCTGCACCTGGTTCGGGTCGAAGTGGCGGCGATGCGCGCTCTGCGCGCGGAACATCAGCTCGGCGAAGGGGAGCGCGAGCAGCGCCTCGACCTCCGCCGCCGACCAGTCATGCCTGAGCGCGGGCGCAGCACTCGGCGGCGCGTCCGCGCCGATCGCCTCGACAGTTTCCATGATCGCTCGTCTCCGGCTCTCGCCCGGCGCAGGATAGGCTCGCCCGCTGCCGGGTCAAGCAAGTGTCCTAGACGCGCTTATCGGAAGCGGCCCGGATCGCGCGCCAGACGCGCTCGGGCGTGAAGGGCATCTCCACATGGCGGACGCCGAGGTGCCAGAGCGCATCGAGGATGGCGTTGCCGATGGCGGCCGGCGGCCCGGAGGTACCGAGCTCGCCCACGCCCTTGACGCCGAGCGGGTTGGTTTTGGTCAGCGTCACGTGGCCGTCCAGCGTGAAGTCGGGCAGGTCGTCGGCACGGGGCATCGTGTAGTCCATGAAGGAGCCGGTGAGCAACTGGCCGGTCTCCGGCTCGTAGCGCACGTCCTCCAGCAGCGCCTGCCCGATGCCCTGGGCCGCGGCCCCGTGGCGCTGACCATCCACCACCAGCGGGTTGATCACGAGGCCCGTGTCCTCCACCGAGTAGTAGCCGGTGAGCCGCACCGCGCCGGTCTCGGCATCGACGGTGACCGTGGCGACATGGGTGCCGTAGGGATAGTTGAAGTCGTCCGGGTCGAAGAACGCCGCCTCCTCCAGCCCGAGCTCGAAGCCCTCGGGATAGTCGGCGCCGCGATAGGCCATGTCGGCGATCTCGACGAAGGTCATCCGCCGGTCGGTGCCGCGCACCGCGTAGGCGCCGGCCCCGAATTCGATATCCTCCACGGCGCATTCCATGAGATGCGCGGCGAGGCGGCGGCCCTTGTCGATGATGCGGTCGGAGGCGACGGCGAGCGCCGAGCCCACCACCGTGATCGAGCGCGAGGCCCAGGTGCCGAGGCCGTGGGGGATCCGGTCCGTATCGCCTTCGACGACGTCGATGTCGGCCATGTCGCAGCCGAAGCGGTCGGCAACGATCTGCGCGTAGGTGGTGGCGTGGGACTGGCCGTGGTTGTGGCTGCCGCAGAGCAGGGTGATCTTGCCGCTGGGGTGGACCCGCACGGTGGCGACGTCCCAGAACCCCATGCGGCTGCCGAGGGCGGCGGCGAGCCGGCTCGGCCCGGCGCCGCCCGAGCGGACGAAGGCCGCCATGCCGATCCCCATCAGCGCGCCCTCCTCCCGGAGCCTGGCCTGCTCGGCCCGGAGCGCGTCGAGATCGGCGAGCGAGCGGGCCTTGTCGAGCACCGCCGGGAAGTTGCCGACGTCGTAAGTGACCCCGGTCGCGCTCGCATAGGGCATGGCCGCAGCGGGCACGAGGTTGCGGGCGCGGGCCTCGACCGAATCGCCGGCCCGCTCCCGCGCGCCGTTCTCGATCAGGCGCTCGATGACGTAGGTGATCTCGGGGTTGCCGGCGCCGCGATAGGCGTCGATCGGCGTGGTGTTGGTGTAGACGCCCAGCACCCGGCAGTGCAGCGCGGGAATCGCATACTGGCCGGAGAACATGCTGACGCAGAAGAGGGTCGGGATGCAGGCGGCGAACTGGCTCTGATAGGCGCCGAGGTTGGCGATGATGTCGGCCTCGACGGCGGCGATGCGGCCGCCCTCGTCGAAGGCCATGCGCGCCTCGGTGACGTGGTCGCGGGCGTGGATGTCCACCGCGAGCGTCTCGGCACGGGTCGCGGTCCAGCGCACCGGCCGGCCGACCAGCCGCGCGGCCCAGGGCAGGCTCGCTTCCTCGGGATAGTGATAGGTCTTCTGGCCGAAGCCCCCGCCGACATCGGGCGACACTACCCTGATCGCGTGCTCGGGCGCACGCAGCGTGTCGCGCGAGAGCCACTGGCGGACCAGATGCGGGTTCTGCGTGGTGGACCAGAGGGTGTAGCGCCCGTCGCCGCGGTCGAATGCGCCGATGGCCGCGCGCGGCTCCATGGCGCTGGGCGCGAGACGGTTGTTGACGAGCCTGAGCGAGGTAACGTGGGCGGCGGCGGCGAAGGCGGCCTCCGTCGCCTCGGCGTCGCCGAGCCGCCAGTCGTAGGCGACGTTGCTGCCGAACTCGTCGTGGACCAGCGGCGCATCCGCCTCGACCGACGCCGCCAGGTCGGTGATCGAGGGGAGGGGCTCCCACGCGACCTCGACCGCAGCAGCAGCGTCGGCGGCCGCATGCGGGTCTTCGGCGACGACGAGAGCCACCGTATCGCCCACGTGACGGGCCTCGCCCAGGGCGAACACCGGCCGGCGGGCGAGCGCCATCGGGGTGCCGTCGTGGGAGTTGATGTCCCACAGCACGTCGGTCTCGCCGCCGCCGTCGCGCCGCCAGTCCTCGCCGGTGAGGACGGCCAGCACTCCCGGCATGGCGCGCGCCCGGTCAGTGGTGATCGCCCCGATGCGGGCACGGGCGTGGGGGCTGCGGACGAAGGCGGCGTAAGCCTCCCCCGGCAGGCGGATGTCGTCCACGAACCGGCCCCGGCCGGTCAGAAACCGATCGTCTTCGACGCGCGTGCGCGCCGCACCGACGTGCGCCATGCGTGCTCCCCCTCCACTGCGACCGGCCCTGCCCATTCGATGCCCCGAACCATGGTGCGGTGCAGAGCGCGTGCCGCTCGGGGCAGTATCGCGTCATGAAGTGTGAGAGCAAGCACGCGCCCAACAGACAGAAAGAGGAGGTGCGGGCTGGGGCGGCAGGCAACCGCAGACCTCGCCGGCGGCGGCGCCGAGCTCGATGACGGCCGTCGTTTGTCTCACCGAATCTCACTTTATCTCACGAAATCTCACTTTCGGTCGGCGTGGCGGGCGCGTGCTACGATGAGCGGCGGCGCGGCGGAACGCGGGGGGCGACGATGCTGAAACCAGAGAGCGACGTTCTCGTATCCGAGCTCGACCGGGTGCTGAGCGACCACGTCGAGCGGGGCATCGTCGGCGCCTCGCTCGCCCTTGTCCGGCCGGGCGAAGAGGTGCTGTCGCTGACCGCCGGCTGCGCCGATCGGGGGACGGGAGCGCCGCTTGCTCCAGATCACCTGTTCAAGACCGCGAGCACCAAGAAGACCTGGACCGCGGTCGCTGTGCTCGCGCTGGTGAGCGAAGGGCGCGTGCGGCTGGATCAGACCATCGAGGGGTGGTTCCCGCACCTGCCGCGCGCAAACGAGATCCGCGTGCGCCATCTGCTCAGCCACCGCAGCGGCCTGCCCGAGTACGAGGCGTTCATGCCGAAGGGCGCGGCAGACGACTGGACGCCGGAGCGGATCATCGACTTCGCGCTCGCCAACGGCACGCAGATCACGCCGGGCGAGGCCTTCGTCTACTCCAACCCCGGCTACGTGCTGGCGGGCGAGATCGTCGCCAGCGAGCGGGGCGAGACGCTCTCCCAATGGCTCCGGCGCGCGGTCTTCGAGTCGGCCGGCATGGGCGAGACCTGGAGCGGCGGGGACGAGTTCTTCCCGCGCGAGCGTCTGGCCCGCCAGTACGTCTTCGACTCTGCGCAGCCCGATGCTGCGCCGGAGGACTCGTCGGACTGGTTCCCGCTCTCCGGCATCGGGGCTGCCGGCGATCTGGTCACGACACCGCGCGACCTCGCGCGGGGCGTCCACGCGCTCTTCACGGGGCAGGTGCTGGAGCCCGCCGCGCTTGCCAAGCTGCGGGGCCCGCGGCTGCCGGCCGGATTCCCGGGCACGAACATCACCCACTGCGGCCACGGGGTCCTGGTCTCCCGCTTCGGCGACCTCACGATTGAGGGCCACCTCGGCCAGCTGCGCGGGCACATCACCATGGCCGGCCATCACGAGCCGAGCGGAATCACCGCCGTGCTCAGCCAGAACTCGTGCTCGAGCGACCTGGAGGCGTTCGGCGCGGCCGGCATTCACCCGGCCTTCGCCGAGATCTTCCGCCTGGCGGGAGCGTGATCCGGCTAACGACCCCGCCAGGCGAGACGAGCCGCTACATGCGCGCGCCGACGCCCGCCTGAGCGCGCAGATGCGCTCAGGCGACGCCGGTCGCTGATAGGAAGTCGCTCAGTCGAGCCCGTCGAGCGCCTTCTGGAAGCGCCCGGCGTGGGACTTCTCGGCCTTCGCCAGGGTCTCGAACCAGTCCGCGATCTCGTCGAAGCCCTCGTCGCGGGCGGTGCGCGCCATGCCGGGATACATGTCGGTGTACTCGTGGGTCTCGCCGGCCACGGCAGCCGCCAGATTTGCGCTAGTCTGGCCGATCGGCATGCCGGTGGCGGGATCGCCGGTCTCCACCAGGTAGTCGAGATGGCCGTGGGCATGGCCGGTCTCGCCCTCGGCGGTCGAGCGGAAGAGCGCCGAGACGTCGTTGTGGCCCTCCACGTCCGCCTTGCGGGCGAAGTAGAGATAGCGGCGGTTGGCCTGTGACTCGCCGGCGAAGGCGTCCTTGAGGTTCTGCTCGGTCTTGCTTCCACCCAATGCTGGCATCGTCTTGTTCCCCCTGACTGATGGTTCGAGATGCTTGGCCGCCGCACCGCAGGACGCGGGTACGGCCGGTGTGTTCACGACACTATATGACGCAGCGCCGCGCCGCCGTCAACGGATTGGAATCATTCCAGGGTGCGCGCGCGGCGCGGGGCCTTCGAGCCCTCGTCCGCCCCTTCGCCGGTCACCCGGATGACGACGTCGATGCGCGAGACCCTGGTTCCCGGCGGCGCAGGCGGCAGGTCGCTCACGGAGATGCGATCACCCGGCACATCGACCAGACGGCCGGTCTCCTCCAGGAAGAAATGCTGGTGATGCGTGGTGTTGGTGTCGAAGAAGGAGGGGCCCGCATCCACCACCAGCTCGCGCAGCAGCCCGGCCTTCGTGAACTGGTGCAGGGTGTTGTAGACCGTGGCGAGGGAGACGCCCGCCTCCTCGCTGAGCACTTCGGCGTGAAGCTCGGCGGCGGTGACGTGGCGGTCCGGTCCGCCGAAGAGCCGGCGAGCGAGGACGATGCGCTGGCGCGTGGGCCGAAGACCCGCCTCGCGCAGGCGCGCCGCAGCGTCGCTGTCAGGCAGTGTCGTCATCTCTATGCCGTACCCTTGATAAGAAGATTCATAGCACAAGTTCGCAGCAAGTGCCGCGCCGCGCCCGATGGGCTACCATGGTGCATCGGATCGTGAGGGTCGCCGCACGCCGACTTGGCATCGGCACGGGATGCGGCTTGGCCCCGAGGAGGACGCGCCGTGTCGAGTGAATTCGTTGCCACCGCCTGCCCCCATGACTGCCCGTCGACCTGCGCGCTGGAGGTGGAGCGGCTCGCGCCGGACAGGATCGGCACGGTCAGAGGCGCGCGGGAGAACGACTACACCTCGGGCGTCATCTGCGCCAAGGTCGCGCGCTATGCCGAGCGCGTGCACCATCCGGGGCGCCTCGCGCAGCCGCTGCAGCGAAGCGGCGAGAAGGGCGCGGGCGAGTTCCGCCCCATCGGCTGGGACGACGCGCTCGACCTGATCGCCGACTCCTTCGTCCGCGCCGAGGAGAAGCACGGCCCCGAGGCCGTCTGGCCCTACTACTACGCCGGCACCATGGGCCTGGTGCAGCGCGACGGGATCAACCGCCTGCGCCACGTGAAGAAGTATTCGGGGCAGGACGAGACCATCTGCTCGCGCCTTTCCAGTGACGGCTGGTGGGCCGGGGTCGGCACCTACGTGGGGTCCGACCCGCGCGAGATGGCGAAGGCGGACCTGATCGTCGTCTGGGGCTGCAATCCGGCGTCCACCCAGGTCAACGTGATGACCCATATTGCGAAGGCGCGGAAGACGCGGGATGCCGCGCTCGTCGTGGTCGATCCTTACGAGACGCGCACCGCCAAGGTCGCCGACCATCACGTGGCCTTGCGGCCCGGCACCGACGGCGCGCTCGCCTGCGGCATCATGCACGTGCTCTTCGCCGAGGACTTCGCCGACCGCGACTACCTCGCCCGCCACACCGATTGCCCGGACGAATTCGAGGCCCATCTCGCGAGCCGTGACCCCGCATGGGCATCCGCCATCACCGGCATTCCGGCCGCCGAGATCGTTGCGCTCGCCCGCATGATCGGACGCATCAAGCGCACCTACATCCGCCTCGGCTACGGCTTCACACGCTCGCGCAACGGGGCCGCGAACATGCACGCCGCCACCTGCATCGCGGCGGTCACCGGCGCCTGGCAGTACGAGGGCGGCGGCGCGATGCACACCAACAAGAGCGTCTACGGCGTCGATGCCACCCTGATCGAAGGGCTCGACGCGAGAGACCGCTCGGTGCGGCGCCTCGACATGTCGCGCATCGGCCCGGTGCTGACCGGCGATCCGAGCGACCTCGGCGACGGCCCGCCGGTCACCGCCATCGTCATGCAGAACGTCAACCCCGCGGCGGTGGCGCCGGAATCGGCCAAGGTGCGGGAAGGCCTCATGCGCGACGACCTCTTCCTCGCCGTGCACGAGCAGTTCATGACCGACACGGCGCGCTATGCCGACATCGTGCTGCCGGCGACGACCTTCCTGGAGCATGACGACATCTACGTGGGCGGCGGCCACATGTACCTGCTGATGGGTGCCAGGGTGATCGAGCCCTACGCCGAGACGCGCTCCAACCACGACGTGATCCGCGCGCTCGCCAAGCGGCTCGGCGCCGAGCATCCGGGCTTCGACATGACCGCGTGGGAGATGATCGACGCGACGCTGAAGTGCTCAGGCCATCCCGATGCGGCGACGCTCAAGGCCATGCGCTGGAAGGACTGCATGCCGGACTTCGAGAGCGCCCATCACCTGAAGGGCTTCGGCTGGCCGGACGGGCGCTTCCGCTTCAAGCCGGACTGGACCAGGATGGGGCCGCGCGGCGCCGAGATACCGGCCTTCCCCGACCACATGGCGGTGATCGAGGCGCCGGACGCGGAGCATCCCTTCCGCCTCGTCACCGCGCCCGCGCACAACTATCTGAATTCGAGCTTTACCGAGACGCCTACCAGCATCGCCAAGGAGGCCAGGCCCTCCGCCCTCTTCCATCCCGGTGACGCCCGCGACCTCGGCTTCGAGGACGGGGACCGCATCCGCATCGGCAACCGGCGGGGCTCGATCCTGCTTCACGCCCGCATCGCCGGCGCCAACGGCAAGGCGCCGGACAACGGCACCACCCACGGCCAGCAGCGCGGCACCGTTATCGTCGAGAGCGTCTGGCCCAACACCGCCTTCGAGGAGGGGCTCGGGATCAACACGCTGACCTCGGCCGATCCCGGCTATCCCAACGGTGGCGCGGTGTTCCACGACACCGCCATCTGGGCCCGGCCGGCGAACTAGGCCAGCCGCGGGGAGCGCCGCCGCGGCGCGCGGCGACGCCCCTCATCCGTTGGCGATCAGCAGGTCTTCCAGTCTTTCGCGGCCTCCAGCGCCGCTGCCACCTGGAGCACCTTCGCGTCTTCGAAGTGGCGGCCCACGATCATGCAGCCGATGGGAAGGTCGTCGTGGACACCGCACGGCACCGAGATCGCCGGGTGCCCGGTCACGTCGAACTGGCAGGTGTTGTGGATCATGTCGAGCGTGCGAATGATGCGCTCCTTGAGCGGCGCGTCGTTGCCGGGGATCGGCGTCGGCAGGATCGCCGTGGTCGGCATCACCAGCACGTCGCATGAATCCAGCAGGTCGTCGTAGCTCTGCTGAATTTGACCCCGGATGTTCTGCGCCTTGGCGTAGTAGCGGCCGTAATAGTCCGACTGCATGTACTCGCCGAAGAGCAGCACGTACTTCACCATCACGCCCATGTCGTTGGGCCTGGCGCGGGCGCCCTTCGCCACGTTGTCGAGAAGCTGCGTGTTGTAGAAACCGCGCCAGTTGGTGCCGGTGTTGTTGCCTTTCAGCATGACCGACTGCGCGCCCTCGACGCACATCGGCACCCAGACGTGATAGGCGTCCTCGTGGCGGGGGTTGGAGACCTCGGTCACCTCGGCACCGGCGCCCGCAAGGCGGTCGACGGCGGCGCGGACGCTGTCCGAAACCACCTTGTCGCCCGGCGGGAGCCCGGTGTCGCCCCAGGTCTCCTCACCGGCACCCTGGTCGAAGCCTTCCTTCAGCACGCCGATCCTGATGCCCTTGCAGCCCGCATCGAGGCCGGTGACGTAGTCCATGTCGAGCCCCGCCGGAACCATCCCCCGCTGGCGCGGATCCAGCGGGTCTTCGCCGGCGATGGCGGTGAGCATGCGGGCGGCGTTCTCCACCGTGTCGGCCATCGGGCCGAGGTGGTCCATGGTCATCTCGATCATCATGGCGCCGGTATAGGGCACGAGGCCGTAAGTCGGCTTGAGCCCGACGATGCCGCTCCAGCTCGCCGGGATACGGATCGAGCCGCCCTGGTCGCCGCCGATGGACACGTCGATATCGCCGGCCGCGACCGCAGCGCCGTTGCCGTTGGACGACGCGCCGGTCGAATGGGTCGGCTTGTGCGGGTTGCGCACGGGCCCGTAGGCCGAGGTGTGGCTGCCGCCCGAGAACGAGCAGTCCTCGCTGTTGGTCTTGCCGAGGATGGTCCCGCCGGCATCGAGCACGCGGGTCACCACGGTGGCGTCAACGTCGGGGATGTAGCCCTCCATCCCCTTGGCGCCGTTGATCATGGGGAAGCCCGCGACGCAGATCGCATCCTTGATGCCGACCCGCTTGCCGGCGAGCACGCCATCGCCTGAGCCCTTGATCTCGCCTTTCACGTACCAGGCGTTGTAGGGGTCCTCCTCGGGCCCCGGCCGGTAGGAGCCAGCGCGCGGATATTTCACCGGCGGCTTGGTCTCCTGCATCGTGTCGAGGCGGCGGTAGCTATTCAGCGTGCCCGCCATCATCTCGCTGTAGAGGGCGGCGTCAGCATCGCCCATGGTGAAGCCGAACGACTCGGCCAACTCCTGGACCTTCTTGGCGCTCGGCGGTACTGGACCTGTCGGCATTCTGCTCTCCCTTGCATTCCGAAGCCGTCGGGCGGTGCCCGAACGGCGCGCCGCATTCTAGCCCGCATGCTTCACCGGGGTCATGGCTCGGCAGGCATGGCACGAGACGCGATACGCATGGCAGAGGGTTGCTTTCGCTTGCCCACCGGAAGAATCGGGATAATGTTGCCGCGCCGTGACACTCAATCCCCCCATCCGAGTCGTTAAGCGCGCTTGCGCACGGGCGCTCCCCCTCCTCGTCGCAGCCTTTCTGTCGGCGGCCGCGGGGCAGGGGCCGGTCATGGCGGCCGACCTGCTGGCGGAGGGTGCCGCGGCCTACGAGGCGGGCAACTACGGCGAGGCAGCCTCGACTTGGCGCCCGCTCGCCGAAGAGGGCGACCCGAAGGCGCAGTTCAACCTGGGCCTCCTCCACGAGACCGGCCGCGGCGTGGCCGAGGACCCGACCGAGGCGGCGATATGGTACGAGCGTGCCGCACGCCAGGGCGTGACCCAGGCACAGCTCAATCTGGCAGCGCTCCATCAGACCGGGCGCGGCGTCGCGCAGGACCCTGCGGAGGCGCTCTACTGGCTGGAAGTCGCGGCGCGGCTCGGCGAAGGCGCGGCGCAAGAGCAGGCGGCGGCCGCTGCCGCCGAATTGGCGCCCTTACTGGAGGACGGTGAGGCCCAGGCCGCCCAGTCCCGCGCGAGTGCCTTTATGCCCCGCCTGGATGAACCTCCGATCCAGCGGGCAGCGGTCACTCTCATACTCTCCGAGCGCCAAATCCAGGTCTTGCAGAGACGGCTCGCGGCGCACGGCTACGACCCCGGACCGGCGGACGGCATTCCCGGAGAGATGACGAGAACCGCCGCACGCCGCTATCTCGCCGACCGCGGCCTCGAATGGCCCGAGGGCGAGCTCCTGACCCAGCGCCTTCTGGATCTCGTCGCCGAACCCTAGCTCGGAAATCCAGAGCGTATCCGTTTCACACGGAGACGCTCTGAGTCTTTGTCGCTCACGGCAGCCGGCCTGCGGCCGGCGCCTGCGCGGGCGCGCCGCATTCGCGGCGGGCCGCGGTCGCGGCCTGTCGCGCGTCCGTCAAACACGGGCGCGCTATGCGGCGCGCGGACCGCGCCGGGTCACCAGGAAGAGACCCGCGAAGAGCAGCGCCAGCGCGCCCCAGATGTAGACGCTGTGACTCTCTCCCAGGATCAAGATGCCCCAGCCGATTCCTGCCAGGGTGGCGACATAGTTCTGGGTCGAGAAGAAGACCGGCCCCGCGCGCCTGACGATCTCCAAGAGCAGATAGAAGAAGGCGGCATTGATCAGGACGGCGCCGACTTGCGCCCAGTCGCTGTCGCTCATCGGGCCCGAGAAGAACCACCACTGCCCGCTCCCCGCCATGAAGGGGAAGACCATGATCGACGAGGCGAAGAGCAGCCCGCTCCCCATCGTGAGTGAATCGCTCTCGGCCGGCGCGAGGCGTGCGGCGGCGATCGTGCCGGAGGCATAGCTGACCGGGACCAGAAGGCTAAGCAGCACCCAGCCGGCCATGTCGGATTGGGGCAGGCTCGTCTCCGGCAGGACCACCAGCAGAACGCCCGCAAGCCCGAGCGAGATTCCGCCGATCCGGAGCCAGCGAAAGCGATCCATCGCGAGCGCCAGCGCCAGGATATAGGTGATCGTCGGGCTGAGCGTCCCGCCCAGGCTGATCACCCCGGCCGGCAGCTTGGGTGCGATGAAGGCCAGGAGAACGAAGGGAAAGGCGAGCGTGAAGAAGCCGATGACGAAGTAGGCCCTGATATAGGGCCAGCCCAGGCGCGGGCGCCGGCGAAGCACGCCGGCAAGCACCAGCAGGACGAGACCTGCGCCGAGCGTCTGCCAGAAGACGTAGGCGAAGAAGGGGATGCCGCCGGTGACGGCGATCTTGTTGGCCGAGAAGATCAGCCCGAACGTGCCGCCGCAGACGATGAGCAGGGCGAACGAAACGAGTCGGTGTCGAAGCGGCGGCGGTTCTTGCACGGTCGTCGCTTCGCCGGGCGCCATGTCGCTCACCTAGCCGTTGCCGAGGCACCCTAGCACGCGTCGGTGCGGTGGCCCGAGCAGCAGCTCACGTCGCCAGGCTCCGCCGAGTTATTCGATCAGTTCGGCGGGCCCCGCGAAATCGGGCTCGATTGGTGAGATTTTGCTTCGGCGGCGCCGCTATGCTCGCGCCGAAAGGGCCGCAGCCTAGACGTCGAGGAAGCTGCGCAGCTTGCGGGAGCGCGACGGGTGCTTCAGCTTGCGCAGCGCCTTGGCCTCGATCTGCCGGATGCGCTCGCGCGTGACCGAGAACTGCTGGCCGACCTCTTCAAGGGTGTGGTCGGTGTTCATGCCGATGCCGAAGCGCATGCGCAGCACACGCTCCTCCCGTGCGGTGAGGCTCGCCAGTACCCGCGTCGTCGCCTCGCGCAGGTTGGACTGGATCGCCGCATCGACCGGCAGGACCGCGTTCTTGTCCTCGATGAAGTCGCCGAGATGGCTGTCCTCCTCGTCGCCGATGGGCGTCTCCAGGCTGATCGGCTCCTTCGCGATCTTCATCACCTTGCGCACCTTGTCGAGCGGCATGCCGAGGCGCTCCGCCAGTTCCTCCGGCGTGGGCTCACGCCCGATCTCGTGCAGCATCTGACGCGAGGAGCGCACCAGCTTGTTGATGGTCTCGATCATGTGCACGGGGATGCGGATGGTGCGCGCCTGATCGGCGATGGAGCGCGTGATCGCCTGGCGGATCCACCAGGTGGCGTAGGTCGAGAACTTGTAGCCGCGCCGGTACTCGAACTTGTCAACCGCCTTCATCAGGCCGATGTTGCCCTCCTGGATCAGGTCCAGGAACTGCAGGCCCCGGTTAGTGTATTTCTTGGCGATAGAGATCACCAGGCGGAGGTTGGCCTCGACCATCTCCTTCTTGGCCTGGCTGGCGTCGCGCTCGCCCTTCTGCACGATGGAGACGATTCGCTTGAACTCGGTGGGCTCCAGTCCCGTGTTCTGGGCCAGCGCCATGATGTTCTTGCGGAGGACCATGATCTCGGGGCGCTTCTCCCTGGCGAAGCGCTTCCAGCCGTCGTCCTTCAGCCGGCTCACGCGGGAGAGCCAGCGCGGATCAAGTTCGCGCCCGACATAGTGCTTCAGGAACTTCTCGCGCGAGACGCCGCACCTCGTGGCGAGACGCAGCAGCCTGCCCTCGTGGTTCATCAAACCGCGGTTGAGGCCATAGAGCTCGTCGACGGCGGCCTCGATGCGATTGTTGTTGAGCCGCACGCCCTGCATGAGCTCCACAAGCTCGCGCTTGAGCCTGTTGTAGCGTCGGGTCTGCGACTCGGTGAGCGTCTCGTTCTTCTGCGCGAGCTCCAGGCGCAGATCCTGGAGGCGGCGGAACTTCTTGTAGGCGACCGCAATCGCGTCGAAGGTCTCGATCACCTGGGGCCGAACTGCGGCCTCCATCGCCGAGAGGGAGACGTTGCCCTCGTCGAAGTCTTCCTCGCCCTCGCTCTTCTCGGTGCTGGCGGTCTCGCCGGTGGCCGCTGCCCCATCGGCAGCCGGCGCGGCGCCGTCGGTCGATTCACCGTCCGCAGCCTTGGTCGCATCGGCGCGCCCCGCGGCCTCCGGTCCGCCACCGTAGGTCGCCTCGAGATCGATCACGTCGCGAAGCAGCAGCGTTTCCTCACGCAGCGCATCGCGCCATTCGATGATCGCGCGCATGGTCAGCGGGCTCTCGCAGATGCCGCCGATCATGGCCTGCCGCCCGGCTTCGATTCGCTTGGCGATGGCGATCTCGCCCTCGCGGGAGAGCAGCTCCACGCTCCCCATCTCGCGCAGGTACATCCGCACCGGGTCGTCGGTGCGGCCGAGGTCGTCTTCACCGACCGTCGCAGGCGCGGTGGCGGGCGCGGCGGCTTCCGCCGGTTCCTCGCTGGGGCTCTCTTCGGACTCCTCGCTCTCGATCACGTTGATGCCCATTTCGGAGAGCATCGTCATCGTGTCCTCGATCTGCTCCGAGTTCACTTCGTCGGAGGGGAGAGCCTTGTTGAGCTCATCGTAGGTGACGTAGCCGCGCTCCTTGCCGCGCGCGACCATCTTCCGCACCGGGGCGGTAAGCGAATCGAGGATCGGGCTGTCGGCCTGGTCTTCGGTGCGTTCGGTGGTTTCGGCCTGTTTGACGGGCTTCGTCGCCATGCGGCTCGTTCCTTTCCGGACCTTGGGATCGGGCGGGCACCGCTTGGGCTCGCACACGCGCTGGACCCAGCGGACGATTCGGGGCGCACCTGCGTCCTTCGCGCCCGATTCGGGAGATGTGGGGTCGGGAGCCTCCGGGTCAAGTCTCCCCTTCTCCAATCAGTCTGAAAAACCCGTGGGCGGGTGTCAAGCAAACCTTGGCTGGCGGCATAGCAGGGTGGATGGAGCCGTGCGTGCCGCTACGCCCTGCTTGCCCGCGGCGCAGCACCCAAGTCGGGTATGTCCGTCTCCGCCTTCGCATTCTCCTGCAGGCGCAGAATGCGTTCACGGGTTTGCTGCCACGCCTCTTCGTCGGTGTGTGCCCCTTCGGCTTCGGCCTTGGCCGCCTGCTCTTCGAGCCGTTGGTGCTGGCGCTTCAGGGCGTCCACGAACAAGTCACGGGCATGGTCGATGCAGGCCGGCCTATCCAGAAAATGGGCGCCCTGCCCCACCAGCTCTTCGACCACGTTGTCCAGGCCCTGCCCTGCGAGGGCCGAACGCAGGCTCGCGCTCTCCGGCTCCGGCCCTGACTCGGCCCAGTCGATCAGCGCGGCGACGACAGCGGCAAATCGTGGGGTCTCCAGGTGGAGCCCGGCCAGCGCCTCGTGCTGCTCCACCGCCAGCGCGGGAAAGCCCAGCAGAATTTGGAGCAGGGCACGCTCGCGTGGCTGCGCCGTGCCGTGCCCTGCGGGGCCGAGCGCCTCACCCCGCCGCACCGGCGCCTCGGGCGTCACGGACGACGGCGCGCCGTCTGGCCGCCGCCCTTGCCACGGCAGTCGAAGGCGCTGCCGAAAATCCTCCATATAGCGGAAGCCGAGGTCGCGGTCGGGGATGCGCGCGATCTGGTCCTGCAACTTCTTGTGGGCCCGCGCGCGCGCCTCCGGCGTGTCGAGCGTGCGGCCGCCCAGCGCCATCGTCCAGAGCTGGTCGGAGAGGGGGATCGCGGCGCCGACGATCTCGGCCATCGCCCGGGCGCCTCGGTCGCGCACCATCGTGTCGGGGTCCTGGCCCGCCGGGAGTGTCGCGAAACGGAGTGAGCGCTTCGCGCTGAGCCCGGGCAATGCGCGCTCCACGGCACGGGCCGCGGCACGGACACCCGCTTCGTCGCCGTCGAAGCAAAGCACCGGGTCCTCGGCGAGCCGCCACAGCGCCTCCAGCTGCTCTTCGGTGAGCGCGGTGCCGAGCGGCGCCACCGCCTCGGTGATGCCCGCCTGGTGCAAGGCGATCACGTCCATGTAACCCTCGACCGCGATTACCCGGTTGGCCTTGCGGGCGGCGGGAGCGGCGAGGTGCTGGCCGTAGAGCAGGCTGCCCTTGGCGAAGAGCGGGGTTTCCGGCGAATTGAGGTACTTCGGCTGGCGCTCGCCCAGCGCCCGGCCGCCGAAGGCGACGACCCGGCCGCGCCGGTCGCAAATGGGAAAGATCACGCGGCCACGGAAGCGGTCGTAGGGTGTGCCGCCATCCTCCGGTGCGACCACGAGGCCGGCTTCCATCATCGTCGCCTGGGTGACTCCCTCCCCTTCCAGCTTGGTGCGGAGCGCCGTGCGGCTGTCGGGTGCGAAGCCGAGGCGGAACGTGGCGCGGGTCTCCTCATCCACGCCACGCGCGTCCAGGTAGCGGCGTGCCGCTATGCCGCGCGGTCCCACCAGCTCCCACTCAAACCAAGCGGCCGCAGCCTCGGTGACGCTGTAGAGCGAGTGCCGCTCCTTCTCGCGTGCCTGGGCGCGCGGGTCGCGCGCGGGAAGTGCCAGGCCCGCATCGCCCGCCAGGCGCTCCACCGCCTCCGGGAACGAGAGACCCTCGTCCCGCATGATGAAGCCGATGACGTCGCCGTGGGCGCCGCAGCCGAAGCAGTGGAAGAAGCCCTTCTCCTCGTTCACCGTGAAGGAGGGGGTCTTCTCCTTATGGAAGGGGCAGAGGCCGATCGATTCCCGCCCGCGGCGCACCAGCCGCACGCGCTTGGCGATCACGCCTTCCAGAGGAACGCGTGCGCGAATCTCGTCCAGAAATTGCGGTGGGAACGTCATTCCCTCACGCTTGGCTGAGCGCTCATCATGACCCGGCTCGCGCCGCTTTCCCAGCCCTTGTAACTCTCACGGGGCGGGCCTCCCCCAGTCTGCCGGCGCTGCGGCGGCCGGCCCGGCGAATCAGCCGGAGGCGAGCAGCTCCCTCACCAGCCCGCTCGCCTTGGCGAAATCCATGCGGCCCGAATACTTTTGCTTCAGGCACGCCATCGTGCGGCCCATGTCCTTGATTGTGCAAGCGTTTAAGTCGCTCACGACTCCGCGCACGGCGGAAACCATATCGTCGCCTTCGATCGCCGGCGGCATGAAACTCCGGATCACGACGATCTCCTCGGCCTCGCGCTCGGCGAGGTCGACCCGGCCGCCCCGTTCGTACTGCTCGATGCTCTCGCGCCGCTGGCGAATCATCGTCTGCAACAAGGCCAGAATCTGGCCGTCGTCCAACTCACCATTCCCCTTGCCGCGCTCGGCAATGTCGCGGTCCTTGAGTGCCGCCAGGATCAGCCTGATGGTTGCCACCCGGCACTTCTCGCGCGCTTTCATCGCGTGCTTGAGCGCGTCCTCCAGCTGCGGTCGCAGCATGGGCACTTCCTCCTCGCTTGGAATGGCATGGAATATAGATAGCCGTTGACGACGATCAACGACGATTCGCTCTTGACAAGAATCTCGTTTCCCAACGGGCCCTTCGGGCTGCCGATTTGGGCACCCTGCGGGTCCACGATTGAGAATTGGGGTCGATGCTTGACCCCGGCATGACCCCGACTACACTGCGCCCACCTTTGAATCGGACGGGGCGGCGGGGACGCGGCCGGTCCGCGGGAACTTCGATGTCAGGGACTGGATCGCCTACCGCCACTGCGGCGCTTGCGCTCGCCGACGGAACGGTCTTTCGCGGCCGCGGCCTGGGCGCGCGGGGCGAAGCCGTAGGCGAAATCTGCTTCAACACCGCGATGAGCGGCTACCAGGAGATCCTGACCGACCCCTCCTACGCCGGGCAGATCATCACCTTCACCTTTCCCCATATCGGCAACGTCGGAACCAACGAGGACGACCTGGAATCGGGGACACCGGCAGCACTTGGGCTCGTGCTCCGCGCCGATGTCACTGAACCCTCGAACTGGCGTGCCGTGCAGCACCTCGAAGGCTGGCTGGAGCGGCGCGGCCTCATCGGCATCGCCGGCGTCGATACCAGGCGGCTGACCCGCCTGCTCCGCACAGGCGGAGCGCAGGACGGCGCGCTCGTGCACACGTCCGAGCCCGAGGACATCGACGAGGCAGGACTCATCGCCAAGGCGCGCGCCTGGCCGGGGCTCGAGGGCATGGACCTCGCCAAGGAGGTCTGCTGCCGCCAGGCCTACGGCTGGCAGGAGACCACCTGGGACCACGAGACCGGCGCCTACGGCACTCGCGCCGCGCCGCGCCACCGCGTTGTCGCGGTCGATTATGGCGCCAAGCGGAACATCCTGCGCTCGCTCGCCGCCGCAGGCTGTGACGTCACCGTCGTTCCCGCCACGGCCGACGCAGAGACGATCCTCGCCCACGAGCCGGACGGAATCTTTCTCTCGAACGGGCCGGGGGATCCCGCCGCGACCGGCGAATATGCGGTCCCGGTCATCGAGGGGCTGATCGCGAGCGGACTGCCGATCTTCGGCATCTGCCTCGGCCATCAGCTGCTCGCGCTGGCTCTCGGCGCCGAGACGCGGAAGATGCCCTTCGGCCATCGCGGCGCCAACCACCCGGTCAAGGAGCTCAAGACCGGGCGGGTCGAGATCACGAGCCAGAACCACGGCTTCGAGGTCATGGCGGACTCGCTGCCTGCCGGAATCACGGCCACCCACGTCTCCCTCTTCGACGGCACGCTGGAAGGCCTCGCTGTCGACGATCGGCCGATCTTCTCGGTCCAGTACCATCCGGAGGCATCGCCCGGCCCGCAGGATGCCCAGCATCTCTTCTCCCGCTTCGTGGCACTGATGGGCTGAGGGCAGGCGACCGCACGATGCCGAAGCGCACCGACATCGGCTCGATCATGGTGATCGGCGCCGGCCCCATCGTGATCGGCCAGGCCTGCGAGTTCGACTACTCGGGTACGCAGGCCTGCAAGGCGCTCAAGAACGAAGGCTACCGGGTGATCCTGGTGAACTCGAACCCGGCGACGATCATGACCGACCCCGAGTTCGCCGACGCCACCTACGTCGAGCCGATTACGCCAGCCATCGTGGCGCGGATCATCGCTGCGGAGAAGCCGGATGCCCTGCTGCCGACCATGGGCGGGCAGACCGCGCTGAATACGGCGCTGGCACTCGCCGACGACGGCGCGCTCGAGCGCCACGGCGTGGACCTGATCGGCGCCTCGCGGGCCGCGATCGAAATCGCGGAGGACCGTGAGGCCTTTCGCGAGGCGATGAAGGAGATCGGGCTGGAATGCCCGAAGAGCCGGATCGCGCGTTCGCTCGACGAGGCCCGCCAGGCGCTCGACCTGGTCGGCCTGCCGACCATCATCCGGCCCTCCTACACCCTGGGTGGCACCGGGGGCGGCATCGCCTACAACCGCGAGGAGTTCGTCGAGCTCGCCGCAGGCGGTATCGACGCTTCGCCCGCCGGCGAGATTCTGGTCGAGGAATCGGTGCTCGGCTGGAAAGAGTTCGAGATGGAGGTCGTGCGCGACAAGGCCGACAACGCCATCATCGTCTGCTCCATCGAGAACGTGGACCCGATGGGCATCCACACCGGCGATTCGATCACGGTGGCGCCGGCGCTCACGCTCACCGACAAGGAGTATCAGTTGATGCGCAACGCCGCCATCGCGGTGCTGCGCAAGGTGGGTGTCGAGACCGGCGGCTCCAACGTCCAGTTCGCGGTAGATCCGGCCACGGGCCGGCTGGTTGTGATCGAGATGAACCCCCGGGTCTCGCGCTCGTCGGCACTGGCGTCCAAGGCGACCGGGTTCCCCATCGCCAAGGTCGCGGCCAAGCTCGCCGTCGGCTACACCCTCGACGAGATCGCGAACGACATCACGGGCGTGACGCCGGCCTCCTTCGAGCCCAGCATCGACTACGTGGTGACCAAGGTCCCGCGCTTCGCGTTCGAGAAATTCCCCGGCGCCGAGCCATTGCTTACCACCTCGATGAAGTCGGTCGGTGAAGCCATGGCGATCGGGCGCAGCTTCAACGAGTCTTTGCAGAAGGCGCTCCGCTCGATGGAGACCGGGCTCACCGGCCTCGACGAGATCGCCATTCCCGGCGCCGAGGAGAGCGATCACGAGGCGATCATCGCCGCGCTGGGTCAGCCGAGACCCGACCGCCTGCTGGTGATTGCCGAGGCGCTGCGGCGCGGCGTCGGCATCGAGGCGATCCATAGCGCCTGCGCGGTCGATCCCTGGTTCCTGCGCGAGATCGACGCGATCGTGCGCGCCGAGGCGGAGATCCGCGCGAACGGGCTTCCGGCCGACGCCGCAGCCCTCGGCCGGCTGAAGGCTCTGGGCTTCGGCGACCGGCGGCTCGCCGCGCTGGCCGGCGCCGACGAGGCGACGGTGGCGGCAAAGCGGGCGGAGCTCGGCGTCCACCCCGTGTTCAAGCGGATCGATACCTGCGCCGCCGAGTTCGAATCGCGCACGCCCTACATGTACTCCTGCTACGAGACCGCGAGCCACGGCGCGCAGCCCGAGTGCGAGGCGGACCCGAGCGCGCGCCGCAAGGTCGTGATTCTCGGTGGCGGTCCCAACCGGATCGGTCAGGGCATCGAGTTCGACTACTGCTGCGTCCACGCGGCCTACGCGCTCAAGGACGCGGGCTTCGAGACCATCATGGTCAACTGCAACCCGGAGACCGTCTCCACCGATTACGACACCTCCGACCGGCTCTATTTCGAGCCGCTCACGACGGAGACCGTGCTCGACATCGTGCGCGTCGAGCAGAGAGCGGGCGAGGTGGTCGGGCTCAATATCCAGTTTGGCGGACAGACGCCGCTCAAGCTCGCGAAGGCGCTGGAGGCGGCGGGCGTGCCGATCCTGGGCACGGCGCCCGACGCCATCGACCTGGCCGAAGACCGCGAGCGTTTTCGCACTCTGCTCGCGGACCTCGGGCTCAGGCAGCCGGCGAACGAGACCTGCACGTCGAGCGAAGAGGCGCGGGCCATCGCCGAGCGCATCGGCTATCCCGTCGTGGTCCGCCCCTCCTACGTGCTGGGCGGGCGCGCCATGGAGATCGTCAGTGACGATGAAGGACTCAACCGCTACATGCGCGATGCGGTGGACGCCTTCGGCGACGGCCCGATCCTGCTCGACCGTTACCTCAAGGATGCGGTTGAGGTCGATGTCGATGCGCTGGCGGACGGCGAGAACGTAGCCGTGGCCGGAATCATGGAGCATATCGAGGAAGCGGGTATCCACTCCGGCGATTCGGCCTGCTCGCTGCCGCCACATTCGCTGAGCGAGGAGACGGTCGACGAGCTGCGGCGCCAGACCATCGCGCTCGCCCGCGCGCTGGACGTGCGCGGCCTGATGAACGTGCAGTACGCCGTGCAGGCCGGGACCGTCTACGTGCTGGAGGTCAACCCGCGGGCGAGCCGCACCGTGCCCTTCGTCGCCAAGAGCATCGGCGCCCCGATCGCGAAGCTCGCGGCGCTCGCCATGGCCGGAGAACGGTTGCCGGAGACGATTCTGAACGGCGGCGCGGCGCCTGAGCACGTCGCGGTCAAGGAAGCGGTGTTCCCCTTCGCCCGCTTCCCCGGCGTGGACACGGTGCTGGGTCCGGAGATGAAGTCGACCGGCGAGGTCATGGGCATCGACCGCGACTTCGGC
>Ga0209544_1001127_pt1 | contig 31238 bp, 22 predicted proteins | sample MesohylPK_FD_187297 | JGI IMG/M metagenome (GOLD analysis project Ga0209544, IMG submission 187297) | Host-associated microbial community of the marine sponge Aplysina aerophoba from Gulf of Piran - sponge mesohyl, lysed by proteinase K... | ecosystem: Host-associated > Porifera > Sponge >... | reverse complement strand
CCCGCGGAAGGCGAGCGACCGGCCGGAGGTCACGAACAGGAGCGTCTTCGTCGCCACGACGTGGCCGCGGGCGCCCGAACCGAGCGGCGGCAGGTCGAGCGCGGCCAGGTCCGGATGGCGCCGCGGGCCGTAGCCCAGGGGCACGGTCCAGGCGATCTCGCCGCGGTTCAACTCGTAGGCGGTGATTCGGGAGTAGGGCGGCTTGACCAGGGGCAGGTCGCGCGGTCCGCGGACATCGCTGTTGATGCGGCCGACGTAGTCGAAGGACGACCGGCTCGCGTCCGGCTTGCGGAGCGTGTTGACCACGGGCCAGGTGAAGGACGGCACGTAGAGCATGCCGGTCTCCGGGTCGAACGCGCCACCGGGCCAGCTCGCGCCGCCGCCGTAGCCGGGCATCAGAAACGTGCCGCGCTCCGTGGGCGGCGTGAAGATCGGGCCGTACTGGTACTGCGAGAGAAGGGCCATGGCCTCGCCGCGGAGTTCAGGCGTGAAGTCGATCAGGTCGTCCGGGCCGATTCCCTGGCGTTCGAAGGCCGGCGGTCTGGTGGGGAAGGGCTGGGTCGGCGACGTCCGCTCGCCGACGATGCCGGTCTGCGGCACTTCCTGCTCAAGGATCGGCCAGACGGGTTCGCCCGACTGGGCGTCGAAGACGTAGAGGAAGCCCTGCTTGGAGAGCTGCATCGCTGCGCGGATCGTGCGGTCCTCGACCTCGATGTCGCCGATGATCGCCGGCGTCGGCAGGTCGTAGTCCCACAGGCCGTGGTGGACCGTCTGGAAGTGCCAGCGCCGCTCCCCGGTCTCGCAGTCGACGGCGACGAGCGACTCGGCGTAGAGGTTGTCGCCGAGGCGGTGTCCGCCGTACCAGTCGTTGGTCGGCGTGCCGAACGGAAGGTAGGCGAGCCCGAGCTCCGAATCGGCGCTCATCAGGGTCCACACGTTCGTGTTGCCGCTGACCTTCCACGAACCGTTCTCCCAGGTATCGCGCCCGGGCTCCCCCTCCTGCGGGATCGAGTGGAAGGTCCAGAGCTGCTCGCCGGTGCGGACGTCGAATCCGCGCACGTCGCCCGGCGGTGCCTCCGGCGCGCGCGGCCCGTCCGAGATGGAAGAACCGACGATCACCACGTCCCGGCAAAGCGTGACCGGCGAGCTCACGCTGTAGACCCGGCGCGACACCTCCCGGTGCAGACCGAGGGTCAGGTCGACCCCGCCGCCGTCTCCGAACGACTCGATCGGTTCGCCGCTCAGCGTGTCGACCGCGCGCAGGAAGGAGTCGCCTCCAGCCCACACCAGCCGGCCTCCCTCACCGGGCAGGTCCGGGTCCTTCCAGTACGCGGCGCCCCGGTGCGTGAAGCCGAGGTTCGTCGGCCGGCCGTGAACATAGGCCTTCGGATCGTAGGTCCAGGAGCTCTTCCCCTGCTCGATATCGATCGCCGCGATCTGTCCGTAACCCGTCGTCACATAGAGCCGGTCACCCACCTTGATCGGAATCGCCTCATGGTTCCGCGGCACCATGCGCCGCCCGCTCGTATCGCCATCCCCGGTCATCAACTCATTGTCCGGCGACGACCATCGCCAGGCGACCTGGAGCTCCCCGAAGTTGTCCCGATCGATCTGCCCAAGCGGCGCGTACCGCTGACTCGCGTTGTTGCCGGTGGTGACCAGCCAGTCCGTGTCCAAAGGCTCCTGGGCAGAAGCTGCCGCCACGTAGGCGGTCGCCCCAAGAGCTACAACCGACCGAATTGGGAAACGCTTTCGTCGTTCGGTCGGTCTCCTGGCGAGCATCCGGGAACAGTAGCAGCGGCCGCGCCGACCCCGTCCAGCCTGCGGGTGAGCCCGCCGCTAGCCGCTGAGCCGGCCGCCGCCGGCGGCCGTTTTGCGGAGCAACGGCGCGGCCTGCCACTGGTCGGGGTCGAAGCGGGCGGCGTAGTCGTCAAGGATGTTGACTATCTTGTCGAGGCCGAACTCGTCGGCCCAGAACATGGGGCCGCCCCGGTAGACGGGCCAGCCATAGCCGTTGATCCAGATGACGTCGATGTCGCTGGCCCGGACGGCGATGCCCTCTTCGAGGATCTTCGCTCCCTCGTTGACGGAGGAGAGCAGGCAGCGGTTCAGGATCTCCTCGTCGTCGATCTCGCGCTGTTCGATGCCGAGCCGCTCGGCCAGTTCCCGGGCGAGATCCAACACCTCGGGGTCGGGCGCCGCGGCGCGCGTCGCGGCGTCGTAGACGTAGTAGCCGCGGCCTGTCTTCTGACCCCGCCGATCGCGTTCGCAGAGCATTTCGCGCAACGTGCTGGACGACGAGGTCGCCGCGTTCCAGCCCACGTCGAGTCCTGCCAGATCGCTCATCCGGAAGGGACCCATCGGCATGCCGAAGTCGTAGAGCACACGGTCGATGTCCCAGGGCAGTGCTCCCTCGAGCACCAGGCGGTCCGCCTGCAGTCGGCGCTGGAACAGCATCCGGTTGCCGACGAAGCCGTGGCAGACGCCGACCAGCACCGGCACCTTGGCGATCGTTCGGGAGATCGACATTGCGGTCGCGACGGCGTCGGGCGCGGACTTCTCGCCGCGAACGACCTCGACCAGCTTCATCACGTTCGCCGGGCTGAAGAAGTGCATGCCCACGACGTCCTCGGGCCGCCCCGTCTCGCCGGCGATTTCGTTCACGTCGAGGTACGACGTATTCGTTGCCAGCAACGCACCCGGCTTGACGATCCGGTCGAGTCCCGCAAACACCTTCTTCTTCAACTCCATGTCCTCGAACACGGCCTCGATCACCAGGTCGCATTCGGCGAGCGCGTCCCGGTCCGTGCCGCCCCGAAGGAGGCCGATCCGTTCCTCGACCTCGTCGTGGGAAAGCCGTCCGCGAGAGGCGCTGCGTTCGTAGTTGCTCCGTACCGTGGCCAGGCCGCGGGCGAGCGCCTCGCGGCTCTGCTCGACGATCTGAACCTGCAGGCCGGCGTTGGCGAAGGCCATCGAGATGCCGCCGCCCATCGTGCCGGCGCCGAGGACGCCGACCTTGGCAATCTCCCGAACCGGCGTGTCCGCCGGGATGTCCGGGATCTTGCGCGCCGCGCGCTCGGCGAAGAAGTAGTAGCGCTGCGCCCGTGACTGCGGATCGCCGTGGAGCGTCCGCGAAAGCTCCGCTTCCCGCAGGAGACCCTCGTCGAACGGCAGTTCTGCCGCCGCCTCGATGCACTGGATGCAAACCTCGGGAGCGTTGAACCCACGGGTCTTGCGGGCGATCCGGCGGCGGAAGTCGCCGAAGATCCCCGGGTTCTCCCGCACGGCGTCGCGGTGGCTCTCGATGTCGCGGACCCGGGGCAGGCCGCGGCCCTCCGCCACGGCGCGGAGCGCGAAACGGAACGCGCCGACAGCCAGGCTCGTGTTTGCGAGGCCATCGACGACGCCGTCGATCAGGCCCAGGTCCAGCGCTTCGGCGGCGGTGATGTGTTCTCCGCTGGTGACCATCTCGAGCGCTCGCGGTACGCCGACCAGGCGGGGCAGGCGCTGGGTGCCGCCGCCGCCCGGCAGGATGCCGAGCTTGACCTCGGGCAGACCGAGCCGCGCTTCCTTGTCGGCGACCCGAAAGTGGCAGGCCATCGCCATCTCCAGTCCGCCGCCCAGCGCCGTGCCGTGGATCGCGGCGACGAACGGCTTGGGCGACTTCTCGATCATCCGACGGACCTCGTTTGTGTCCGGGGGCAACCGCGGCTTGCCGAACTCGCGGATGTCGGCGCCGGCGATGAAGGTCCGGCCGCGGCAGACGATCACGGCGGCCTGCATCTCGGGATCGTCGGCTACTGCCGGCACCGCCGCCGCGAGGCCTTCACGCACGTGCTGGCTCAGAGCGTTGACCGGCGGATTATCGATCCAGATCGCGCCGACGACGCCAAGTCCCGGCTCCTCGTGACGTTCGACGGCTACGGACTGGCTGAGCTGCATCGCGGTGTTCTCCCTGTAGGCAATGGCGCGGGGAGGATAACCGGCGGTTCGTATACTGCGCGTTCAGTCAACCGAGGAGGCGGAAACGATGCCGAGATTTGGTTCGGGCCGTGTTCTGACGCCGATGTTCCTGATCCTGTTCCTGGCCGCCGGGACGGTGGCAGCGGAGGAGTGGGCCGCGCCGCGCACCGCCGACGGTCAACCCGACTTCCAGGGCATCTGGGCCAACAACAGCGCCACGCCGCTCGAACGGCCGGAGGCCTTCGGCGACAAGGCGACCCTGACCGACGAGGAACTCGCCGACCTGAAGCGGCGGCTCGAGGAGATCCGGGAGGGTTCCCAGGCCGGCGACCTGCTCGGCGACTACCTGATCCAGCGTGTGCTCGAGGATCCCGAGTTCCGCGGCTTCGACCAGGTGACGGGCAATTACAACTCGTTCTGGCTCGTCGACCGGGAACTGGACAACCGCACGTCGCTCGTGATCGATCCGCCGAACGGGCGCATTCCGGCCCTGACGGACCAGGCGTTGGAACGCATGCGGGCAGCGGTGGCCTACGGCGACGAGGTACCCGCCGGCCCCGAGGACATGCCGGTCAGTGTGCGCTGCATCAGCTACGGCGTGCCGAACACCCTGGCCGGGTACAACAGCTACTTCCAGATCCTCCAGACGGCGGACCATGTCGCCATCCTCCAGGAACTGATTCACGACGTCCGGATCATCCCGCTGGTGGAACAGGCGCCGCTTCCCGGCGACCTGCGGCTCTGGCACGGCAAATCGCGCGGCTGGTTCGAGGGCGATTCGCTGGTGGTCGAGACGAAGAACTACTCCGCGGACGGCGGTTCGAGATCGAACGCCACACAGGGCCTGCGAGTGCTGGAGCGCTTCACCCGCACGGGGGCGGATGTACTCGAGTGGGAGATCACCTACGAGGACGAAGCGACGTGGGTCCGGCCCTGGACGATGATGATCCGCCTCGCCCGCACCGAGGACCCGATCTTCGAGTACGCCTGCCACGAGGGCAACTACGGCCTGACGAACATCCTCTCCGGCGCCCGCGCCCAGGAGCGGGAAGCGGCAGCGAGCGGCGGCGGCCAGTAAGCCCCTTTGGCAGGCGCGGCAGGACGACCGGAGACCGGCGCTTTCGCGCCGGCGCACCGGGTGTCTGCCGGGCAAGCTCCCGGTTCCGGGAGCCTTCACCCGGGCCGGCGTTACTCGATCGCCTCCAGCGGCACCGCGCTGCGCAGCTTGAGCCCAGGCCGTATGACTCGGACCTCGGGTCTGATCGGGGCGCCCCGCGGCTGGCTGCTGTAGTAGGTCAGCACGTGCTGATGACGCAGGTCTTCTTCGATCTGTCTGAAGACACTTTGGATCCGTCGCGCCCAGGGCGGGTTGTCGGTGGACAGGTTCACGTAGAACAGCCGTCCGCCCGTTTGGCGGCTGATCGTTTCGAGCCGTTTCCGGTGATGTCGCCGTTTCAACTCCCTCGGGATGTGGATCTGTCCGCCACGCCGACTCCTGGTCCTCGCGGTCGGTCGGTCCAGTTCGATGAAGTAGATCGGAAGACCGAGGCGCTCTGCGAAGTCGGCGGACTGCGTTGGGGTGGTTCGACTGTGCTGGTCGACGCCGTCCGTCACCACGACCAGTGCGCGGCGACCCGGTTCGCTGCCGTACTGGAGCAGGGAGAACAGGATCCCGTCGTTGAGCGCCGTTCCCAGTCGGGGCATGAGCGAGCGCACCCGGGTACCGAGCAGTGGCTTGTTGCCTGTCAGTGTTTGGGTCAGACGCACCTCGCCGGAGAAATCGACGACGAAAGCCCGATCGCCCGGCGCCAGGGCCGCGTCGACGAAGCTGGCGGACACCTCTTTCACCTGGTGCCAGATGGGCCACATGCTGTCTGACATGTCGATGGCCAGACCAAGAACCAGGGGGACGTCGTGGGCGGTGTGGAGGTTCTGCACCGGGCGCTTCCTCCCGTTTTCGCGAATCTCGAGATCCTCCGGCTTCAGGCCGCGAACAGGGTTGCCGTCGTTGTCGCTGACCAGCAACTGGAGTTGGATCAACTCGATGTCGATTTCGTCCTGGTACTCGGCGCCCTGGAGGAGCTGGGCGTCCTCCAACTGGCGACCGCCTTCGAGCGTCGCCGTGACGCGGACGAAGTCATCCACGGAGGTGTCCTCCATCAGGGCGTCGACCAGGATCGTGCGGGGGGCGCCGGGCGCCGGGCGCCGCGGCGTCGCCGAAGTTGCGCACGGCCTCGACCAGACGCTCGCCGCGATAGAACGCGACGCGCTCAAGTGTCGCGGACCGGGGCAGCGAAACATCCACCTCGATTCGGAGTGCGTCGTATCCGTTCACCTCCACGCGGCGCATTGTGGCGATGTGGACGCCAAAGGGAACGTCCGGCTGGTTGAGGGTCATCCTGTCCGTGCCGAGGACGTTGCCCAGAGCGTCGTATCCCCGGACCTCGAGGATCTGTTCGCGAGGCGGATGGGCCAGTTCGATGTGGGTCTGGTAGGGCGGCTTCCTTGTGCGCTTCACCGGCTTGGCATCGAGGACGAAGTCGACTGCTCTGATCAGTGGGTGAATAGGCAGGGTCTGGATCTCGACTCTGCCGCTGTACGTTTCGCGGTATCCGCGGTCCGGCGGCACGATGTGGATCATCTTCCGCATCGTGGCCGCCGGGGTTGCGGCTCCGTCCCCGGCGGAGCTGTCCTGCGCCTGTGCGGGTGCGTGGAACGAGACGCCGAGTATCAGCGCGCACGTGGAGGAAACCGTCGCCTTCGCGGCGTGGGTTCGAAGCGGCGCGGCCATCCTCACTTGCCCATCTCCTCTGCCGGCCTACTCGATTGCCTCGAGAGGCACCGCGCTTCGCAGTTTCAGATCTCGCCTGGTCACCCGGATCTCCGGCTCGACCGGTACTCCGCGAGGTTGGTTGGTGTAGTAGGTGAGCACTTGCTGGTGGCGCAGGTCCTCTTCGATCCGGTCGAAGATCTGCTCGATGGGGTCGCCCCACCAGGGCGTGTCGCCGCGGAGCGGGAGGCGGAGGAGGCGTCCGCCCGTCTGTTCGGCGATGTGCTGGAGTCGCCTTTGGTCGCGGGGGAGGAACAGACCGCCGGCGTCTCCCGGATCGGATGAATCCAGCTCGATGAAGTAGATCGGCAGGCCCAGGCGCTCAGCGAACTCGCTGGACTGTTCGGGCCGGGAACGGCTGTGCTGGTCGGCGCCGTCGGTGATGACGACCAGCGCCCGGCGACCGGGTTCGCTGCGATACTGGAGAAGAGAGAAGAGGAGCCCGTCGTTCAGGGCCGTGCCGCCCATCGGGACGAGGTGGTCGAGTCGGTCGGCCAGCAACTGGCGGTCCCCCGTAAGCGGCTGGGCCAGACGGATCGAGTCGTCGAAGTCGACCAGGAAGGCCCGGTCGCCCGGCGTGACCGCGGTCTCGAGGAAGCTCCGCGCGATGAACTTCAGGCGGCTCCAGACGGGCAGCATGCTGTCCGACGAGTCGATCGCGAGACCAAGGATCAGGGGCACGTCGTAGGCGGTGTGAAGCGCCACCGCGGGCCGCTCCCGGCCGTTGTCGCGGATCTCGAAGTCCTCTGGCGAGAGCCCGCTCACGGGGTTCCCTTCGCGGTCCGTGACGAGAACCTGGAACTGGACCAACTGGATGTCGATCTCGCCCTGATACTCGGCCCCCTGGATGAGTTTCGCGTCTTCTCGTTCGCGGCCGTCGGCCAGCTTCGCCACGACGCGGATGAAGTCGTCCTCCCGGGTGTCCTCGATCGACGCCTCGACGGGAATCGTGCGGGCGGGGCCGCCTGGGGACTCTTCGCCGAAGTCGCGTACCGCTTCCACGAGAGACTCGCTGCGGTAGAACTCGACCCGTTCGAGGTTCGCCGAGTGCGGCAGCGACACGGATGCCGCCACGCGGATCGGGGCGCCCGTGTCCGCCTGCAACCCGCTGATCTCCCCGATACGGACCGCGAACGGCCTGTCGATCCGGTTGAGCACGAACTCGTCGCGGCCCAGGTACTCGTCGTCTTCGGCGTAGGCCAGGACCTCGAGCGTCTGGCGGCGCGGTGGGTTGGCCAGGCGGATGCGAGTCCCGAACGGACGCTTTCGGACCCGCCGGGTGCGCCTGCCGTCCAGGATGAACTCGACTCGGACGGTCCGCGGGTCGATGATCAAGGTCTGGATCTCGACCCGTCCGATGAGCAGCTCGCCGTAGCCGCGCTCGGGCGGCACGATCCGGATGGCCGCGAGGGAGGCCGCGAGGTCGTCAGCGTTCGGTGTCGGTCCGGGCCGCTCGTAGACCGTGTCGATCTGCAGCGAAGGCAGGCCGCGGGGTTCCACGTCGGTCCACCGCACGAGCCACTCGCCGTCCCGAAGGAAGGTCTCCACCTGCCGACCGTCCTCGGCGACCATCTCGATCGTGAGCTTCTCGCCGGCCTCGAGGATGCTCGCCGTGAGACCGCGGCCGAGGCGGTGCTCCTCGCCGTCGATCGGGAGCATCAGCGTCCCGCCGCGGCTGTCGAGGATCGCGAGTCGGTTTTCGATAGCCCTGATCATCACGGTAGCGTACTTGTCGGCGACGCTCCGTGCGAGCGCGAGCATCGACGAGGCCTGTTCCGGCGCCAGACCGAGGCTCCGGGCCTTTTGGACCGGATGTTCGCTGAACCCGTCGTTCCTGATCCATGGACCGAGGAGTTTGGAGAAGGCTTGATCATGGTCGATGGCGGGACCGACTGGACTGCCGGTTGCGGGGTCACTCCGAACCTGGCCCGCGCCGGGCGCCGGGAGGGACAGCGCCAGCAGTGTCAGCGCCGCCGGAACCGCTAGCTGGCGGCGCGTGCCCACTCTGGAACCGGGGTCGTTCCTGGCATGCTCACGCCGCGGCTACTCGATCGCCTCGAGCGGCAGGGCGCTCCGCACCTTGAGCCCCTTCCTGGTCACGCGCACGTCGGGTTCCACGGCGGCGCCGAACGGGCGTTCGCTGTAGTACGTCAGCACGTACTGGCGCCGGAGTTCCTCCTCGATGTGGTCGAACACGCGCGCCATCTGGTCGATCGACTCGATCTGGAACAGGCGCCCGCCGGTCGGCCCGGTGATCAGCCGCATGCTGTTGCGGAGGTTCGCGTCTTCCATCGTCGTCGGCCCGAAGCCGACCGATCGCATGGCGACGACGTAGACGGGGACGCCGAGACGTTTGCCGAAGTCGATCGCCCGGGTGGGGTCGGATCGGCTGTTCGAGTCGTAGCCGTCCGTGACGACGACCAGGGCCCGCCGGCCGGGCGCGTCGCCGTACTGGAGGAGCGAGAACAGGATCGCGTCGTACAGGGCGGTGTTGCCCTGCGGGAAGAGCCGTTCCAGGCCGCGGGCCAGCAGCGGCTTGCTGCCGGTGAGCGGTTGCACGAGGCGCAGGGTGGAATCGAAGTCGACCAGGAACGCTTGGTCGCGCCAGGTCAGCGCGCCGTCGAAGAACGCCGCCGCGATCGAGTTGGTCTGCTGCCAGATGGGCTTCATGCTGCCGGAAGAATCGATCGCGAGACCGAGCGAAAGGGGCACGTCGTTCGAAACGTAGAGGTTCTCCACCTGGCGCGTCTCGCCGTCCTCGCGGACCTCGAAGTCCTCGTGCCGGAGACCGGTGACCGGGTCTCCGCCGCGGTCGACGACCAGAACCTGGAGCTGGACGAGCTGGACGTCGATCTCGCTGCTGAACTCGGCGCCCTGGAGCAGTTCGACGTCCTCGAGTTCGCGGCCGTCGCCGAGCCGCGCCACGACCCGGATGAAGTCCTGAGGCGAGACGCCGGTCGTTGGCACGTCGGCGATCACGTTGCGCACGCCGCTCGGTCCCGTCTGCCCTTCGAAGTGCTCGAAGACCGCGACGAGTTGTTCCGTGCGGTAGAACTCGACCCTTTCGAGGGTCTCGGAGCGGGGGACGGAGATGCCGGCTTCGACACGCACTGCCTGCTCGCCCCCGCTGCGGATCGGGCTGATTCCCGCCAGCCGTACCGCGAACGGAGGATCGAGGCGGTTCAGGACGATCCTGTCGCTGCCCGCGTAGGCGCCCCGGGCTCCGTACGCCTTGACTTCGATCGTGTGTTCGCGCGGCGGGTCGGCGAGTTCGATCCGGGCCTCGAAGGGTGGCCGGGTCGAGCGGTCCGCCTCCTCGCCGTCGAGCAGAAACTCGACGACGGCGATCTGCGGGTCGATCGTCAACGTCTGGATCAGCACCCGGCCGCTCAGGAGTTCCCGGTGGCCCTTCTCGGGCGGCAGGATGCGGATCGTCGCCGGCCGGGCGCTTCGGGCGGTGTCGGCGTGTTCGGACCGTCGGTCCGCGGTGCCTCTGACCGGAGGCAGGTAGTCCGCCCTGTTGAAGCCGTCGTCTGGTGGCGGGCTGGCGTCGGTCGCGCGCGTCGTGTTCACAGGCGTCGGAGACGGGGGAGCGTCGCCCGAGCGCTCGTAGACCGTGCGGAAGGAGAGGTCCGCGAAGCGGCCGCCCTGCAGGTCGGTCACGAGCACGAGCTGGTCGCCTTCCAGGTAGAAGGTCTCGATCCGCTGACGGCCCAGGGAAGAGGTCTCCACCTCGAGCGAGTCGCCGACGAGGCGGGCTCGGCTGCGGCCGCCGAAGCCGTCCGCGATGTCTCGTCCGTCGAGGAAGAGGACGCGGTCTTCCCGCTTCGCGTTGCGGATGAGGAGCTGCGGGTCGTCGATGCGGATCAGGAGGACGTCCAGCCGTTCCGCGAGTTCGCGCGCCATCTCCCGCATTGTCGACGGGCCGTCCTGATTGCCGCCCTGGCCGCCGCCGCGTCCGCGGCCAGAGCCTCCCTGGCCGCCGGTTCCTCCTCGGCCGAAGCCACCGGTGCGGGCGCTGCCGGGCGTAGCGCCCTGGGAGCGTCCGGGGCCCCCGCCGAAGGTCTGGCCGTAGGTCTCCTCGAGCTTCTCGATCGGGTCCTCGCTCAGCCGTTCGTCGCGAATCCAGATGCCGGGGATCGCGACGATCGGATCGACCGTGACCGGGGTCGAGGGCTGTTCCCGGCCGGCGGGTTCCTGGGCGCCTGCCGGGTCTCCGGTGGGCAGGAGGAGAGTGCAGCCGAGGACGCTGGCGATCAGCGCTGCCGATCGAACGCAGTGCGGGCGCCGCCGTCGGCTCCGGTTGTCGGTGTTCCTGGTCATGTTTAGGTGAGAACTCGAACCCGATTCATGCAGGATACAGGCCAGCGCACCCAGTCCTTTAGCCCGCCAGCAGTTCGCGTACACCCTGCACGACGCACACTGCTCCAAGCGTCAGGATCACCGGTCCGGTGACACGCCGGAACTGCCGGTCGGCGAGCCGGGCGAGCAGGAGCGTGCCTATGCGGGCGCCGGTAATCGCGAGGAGCATGCCTCCGGCGATCAACCAGGGCGTGGGCACGTTTCCGGGCAACTCGGTGAGCAGAGTGCGCGAGACCCAGACGTAGTAGCCGATCTTCAGCAGATGGCCCACCGTCTGGGTGAACGCCTTCGTGGCGACGATCGTGCGCCGGTCCACGTCCGTTTCGAGGTAGAACGCGTCCAGCAGCGGCCCGGAAGCGCCTGCCAGAAGCTGCGCCGCGGTCACGGTGGCGCCGCAGGCGGCGGCAGTCCTGGGGTTGCGCACGTCCAGCCCCCGTAGCGTCGGCAGCAGCCGGGCGAGCCACGGAAAGCTGCCGACCAGGATCAGCACCAGCGCCGGGTCGGGAACGACGACGAGCGACACGAACACGAGGACCGAGAAAGCGGCGCCCGCGCCGTACCAGGGCAGAACGCCCCACATCATGCGGTCCCGCAGAAACAGGAAGCGGGCGCCGTTGGAAGCCGCCTGGACCGCGCCGTGCAGGATCATCGCGCCGGTCACGGGGAGGAGGCTCGCAAGCACGGCCATCAGCGCCAGGCCCCCGGCCATGCCGAGCACGCCCGAGATGATCGCCGTCGCGAGCACCGTCAGCAGGATGGCGGTCGCGATCATCGGGGAGCGTCAGCGAAGCGCTTCGAGCGGCAGGACGCTCTTGACTCTTAGCCCCGTGCGTGTTGTCCGGACCTCGGGTTCGATGCCCGCCCCCGGCGGCTGCTCGGTGTAGTAGGTCAGCACATTCTGGTGACGCAGGTCTTCGTTGATCCGGTCGAAGACCTGCCGCATCTCTCGGCCCAGAGCGGTCCGCGACTGGCCGGGGTGGATTCGGAACAGGCGGCCGCCGGTTTGCCGGCTGAGTCTCTTGACGAGGGGCCCGCGAGGTTCACTCCAGCCCAGAGTGATGAAGTAGATCGGGACACCCACTCGCTCGGCATACTCCGTGACCTGCGCGCGCTTCGCGCGGCTGTGGTGATCGTCGCCGTCGGTGACGACGATCAAGGCCCGGCGGCCCGGTTCGTTGCGGAACTGGAGGAGGGAGAACAGGAGCCCGTCGTTCAGCGCCGTGCCACCCTGGGCAAGCAGCCGATGGAGCCGGGCCTTGAGCAGGGGCCGGCTGGCGGTCAACGGCTGGACGGCCCGAACCGTGTCGTCGAAGTCGACCAGGAAGGCTCGATCGTCCGCTGCCAGGGCGCCTTCGAAGAAGACCCGCACGACGTCGTGCAACTGGCGCCAGACGAAGTGCATGCTCTCCGAGGAATCGATCGCGATTCCGAGAACCAGGGGGACGTCATCCGAGACGTGCAGGTTCTCGGCCGGACGCCAGGCGCCCTTCTCGCGTACTTCGAAGTCGGTTGCCTTCAGGTCGCCTACCGGATTGCCCTTGCGGTCAACGACGAGGACCTGGAGTTGCACGAGCTGCACATCGATTTCGCTGCGGTGGTCTGCACCCTGGAGGAGCTCGGCGTCCTCCATCTCCCGGCCGTCGGCGAGCCGGGCAGTGACCCGTACGAAGTCACCGGGCGAGATGCCTTCGATCAGCGCGTTCACGGGAATCGTCCGCGCTTCGCCGCGATTCGCAGCCGCGTCGAGGTCGTCGAAAGTCGCTACCGGATGGTCGCCGCGATAGAACGCGACCTGTTCGAGCGCCGCGGTACGTGGCACGGAGACGTTCGCCGCGACGTGTAGCGCCGCGTCGTCCTCGTCTTCAGGGCGAATCTCCGCAATGCGAACTCCGAACGGCGAGTCGAGACGGTTGAGAACGATGCGGTCGGAGCCGGCGAACCCTCCCGGATCGCGGTAGGCTCGGACTTCCAGCGTTTGCGGCCTCGGAGGGTCGTCGAGGCGGATCCGGGCCCTGAAGGGCGCTTTGCTGGCCTGCTTCACGCGGGCTTCGTCGAGGAAGAACTCGACCGACCGGACGAGCGGGTCGATGACCAGGGTCTGGATGTCGACCGGACCGGCGAGCTGTCCGCGGTAGGGCCGTCGTGGCGGCACGATTCGAATCGCGGCAGTCTCCGCCGGCGGTTCGACGCTGCCCGGCCGCGACGGGGGCGGCAGGCCGTCCGCGTGGTCGTACACGGTACGGAAGCGCAGGTCGGGGATAGAGAAGTTCTGGGTTTCGGTCAGGTGGACGAGACGGTCGCCTTGCCGGTAGAACGTCTCGATCCAGAGCCAGGTCTGATTCGCTCCGGCGGTGACGATTTCGAGCGAATCCTCGGCGATCAGGGCCCTGCTCACGTTGTTCGTTCTGTCGGCTCTGGGCAGACCGTCAGTCGGAAGCCGGACTCTCTCGTTCACCGCGTTTGTGATCAGAACGTGCCGCCCCGGGAACTCGATGTCGAGGCTGTCGCGGCGGCCCGCGAGACCGTCGGCGAACTGGCGTAGCGCTCCCGGGGCGAAGCCTCCGATGTAGTCGCTCGGCGGGCCCGGCAACGGGTCTTCGCTCAGTTCCTCGTTTCGGACCCAGGAACCTGCCAGGGCCGTGGAGAGGCCGGCGGCGTCAGGCCCGCGGCCGTCACGGGAAGTCTCCACCTGCGCGCGCGAGACTGACGGAAAGGCAACTCCGAGGGTGAGGACGCAGGAGAAGGCCCCCAGCGAGGCTGCACGCCGGAGACGAAGCGGAGTTAGGGCAACGGTGAGCACGGCGGTGCGCGGAGGTTAACCGGGCGTCTGTCGCCCTTCGGGGACGCCGGTGTCCCCACGAGGCTCCGCGCGCCTGTATTCTCTGACACCCCACCCATGAAGACATACATCCTGCGACGTCTGCTGGCGATGGTGCCGACGTTGTTCTTCGCCAGCCTGATCGTCTTTGTGTCGATGCGGGTCATTCCCGGCGACGTGATCGACCTGATGCTGGCGCAGAACGACGTCTCGACTTCCCTCGACCGGGAGGCCCTCGAGGCGGCGATGGGGCTCGATCAGCCGATGGCCTCGCAGTACGTTCGCTGGGCGGGAAGCGCGCTGCAGGGCGATCTCGGCCAGTCGCTCTGGCGCAGCACGCCGGTGACGGAGCAGATCCTGGAACGCTTGCCGGTGACGTTTGAACTGGGGTTCCTGGCACTGGTCGTCGCGTTGTCCGTCGCCGTGCCGATCGGCATCTATTCGGCTACCCGGCAGGACTCCACCCTCGACTACACGGCGCGGTCGTTCTCGCTCGTCATGCTGGCCATCCCCGGCTTTTGGCTCGGCACCCTGGTCATGGTCTTTCCGTCCGTCTGGTGGCGGTGGGCGCCGGAACTCGAGTACACGCCGTTTCTCGTCGACCCGATCGCGAACCTGACCCACCTGATCGTGCCGGCGATCCTGCTCGGACTGTCGATGTCGGCGATCACGATGCGGATGACGCGGACGATGATGCTCGAGGTGATGCGTCAGGACTACGTGCGCACCGCGCGGGCCAAGGGTCTGCGGGAGCGGGCGGTCGTCGTCCAGCATGCGCTGAAGAACGGGCTGATCCCGGTCGTGACGCTGATCGGCCTGCAGGCTCCGCTACTGATCGGCGGCGCGGTGGTGATGGAGCAGATCTTCGTCATCCCCGGCATGGGGCTGCTCCTGCTCGAGGGCGTGTACGAGCGGGACTACCCGGTGATCTCCGGTGTTTTCCTGGTCGTCGGAGTCGCGGTGCTCCTGATCAACCTGCTGGTCGACCTGAGCTACGGCTGGCTCGATCCGAAGGTGCGGTACGGATGAGCGCGGCATGACCACCGTTGCCGCAGCCGGAACCGACGCCCTGCCGGGGCGTGGCGAGTCGCGGTGGTGGCGTTTTGTGGTCCGCCTGTTCCGGACCAAGCCGCTGGGCGCCGCCGGCGCCGTGGTCTTCGTGATCTTCCTGCTGAGCGGGATCTTCGCCGGCGTGCTCGCGCCATACGGCATCAACGAGACCGATCTGGCGCATCGCCTGGAGCCGCCGTCCCGGCAGTTCCTGCTCGGCACGGACCACCTCGGCCGCGACCTGTTCTCGCGGGTTCTGATGGGTGCTCGCCTGTCGATGATCGTCGGCTTCTGCGCCGCCGCCCTCGCGACCGTGGTGTCGATCGTGATCGGCCTGCTCTCGGGCTACCTCGGCGGCTGGTTCGACATGCTGACGCAGCGCATGGTCGACGCCTGGATGACCTTCCCGGACCTGGTGCTCCTGATCGTCATCGTTTCCGTGGTCGGTCCGGGGATCACCCAGATCGTCATCATCCTGGGGCTGCTCTACGGCATCGCGGGATCGCGGATCGTGCGCGGCGCGGTGACGTCGGTGCGCGAGCACGTCTACACCCACGCCGCCCAGTCGATCGGCGCGGGCACCTTCCACATCCTTCGCCGGCACATCCTGCCGAACGTGATGCCGGTCGTCATCGTCCTGTTCACGACCCGCGTCGGCGCCGTCATCCTGTCGGAGGCGGCGCTTTCGTTTCTGGGCCTCGGCGTGCCGCCGCCGGCGCCGACCTGGGGCGGCATGCTGAGCGGCGACGGCCGTACGTACCTTTACCTGGGGCCGTGGCTGCCGTTGGCGCCGGGCGTCTGCCTTACCGTAGTGGTCTACTCGGCGAACGTCTTCGGGGATGCGTTGCGCGATCTGCTGGATCCGAGAATGAGAGGAACTTGAGCATCATGGGGCATTCCGGGTCAGGAACAGGAGGCTGCGTCGCTGCCGGGGTTCTAGCAGCACTCCTGAGCGGGTGTCTCGACGGGCCGGACCGCCGTCAGACGACGGCTTCCGGCACGGACATGGGCAGCGGCGGCCTGATGCTGGATCCTCTCGCGCCCGAGGTCCCGCGGTACGGCGGCGAACTGGACGTGGGCACGGTCTACGTCACGCTGTCGGCGCTGTCGTGGGACACGACGGACTGGAACTGGAAGCAGAACCACGACACGGGGATGATCTACGAGCATCTCTTCGTGGGCGACCTCGACCAGGCGGGGGTCCGGGGCGGTGACCAGCGCTTCGTTTCCGAGGCGTACCTCGCCGCCGAGACGATTCGCGGCGAGCTGGCCGAGAGCTGGGAATGGGAAGATCCGTTGACGCTGGCGATCCGGCTTCGGCGGGGCGTGATGTTCCCGGACAAGCCAGGCGTCATGAAGTCGCGCGAGTTCGACGCCCACGACGTCGTCTTCAGCTTCGAGCGCCAGCGGGACAGTCCGAAGGCGATCCCGACCTACTTCGACCACATCGACCGCGTGGTGGCTCGCGACGACCACACGGTCGTCTTCGAGTTCGGCGAGTTCAACGCCGAGTGGGACTACCGGTTCGGCTACGGCTATTTCTCCGGCATCGTGCCGCGCGAACTCGGCGACGTGGACCCGAAGGACTGGCGCAACCTCACGGGCTCCGGTCCCTTCACGCTGGAGCGGTTCATTACCGGCAACTCGCAGACTTACGTGCGCCGGCCGGACTACTGGGACCGGACGACGATCGGCGGGGAGAGTTACGAGATCCCCTTCATCAACGAACTCACGTACCGCACGATCAAGGACGAGGCGACCTACCTGACGGCCATTCGCACGGGGAAGCTGGACATCCTCGAGTACATCCGCTGGATCGCCGTCGATCATCTGAAGAAGACGACGCCTGAACTGCGCTGGTCACGGTGGTTGTCGACCGGCGGCACCTTCATGGTCATGCGGGTCGACCAGGAGCCGTTCGACGATGTGAGAGTGCGGCGGGCGATGAACCTGGCGGTGGACCAGCGCGAGATCGTCGACCTGTTCTTCGGCGGCAACGCCGAGCTGTTCGCCTATCCGCAGCACCCCGCGTTCGAGGGCTACTTCGAGCCGCTCGAGGCGATGCCGCCTTCCGTGCAGGAACTGTTCGAATACAAGCCCGAGAAGGCGCGCCGCCTGCTCGCCGAGGCGGGCTACCCCGACGGCTTCACGTTCAGGATGCAGGTGTCGGCCAACAACGCGATGCGGATGGAGTTGGCGCCGCTGCTGGCCAGCTACCTGGACCGGATCGGCGTGACGATCGAGATCGAGGTCATGGAGTACGCGGCCTACCTGTCCATGATGACGACCCGCACCCACGGCCCGGGCTACCTGATGGGCAGCGGCCACGTGAACCCGACGACCACGCTGCGCAAGAACTTCGTCACCGGACAGACCTGGAATCCCTCGATGTGGTCGGACCCGGTACTCGACCGCCGGATCCATGAAATGTTCCTGACCCGGGACGAGGTCGAACGGCAGGAGATCGTGAAGCAGATCACGAAGGAGATGCTCGACGAGGCGCCCTACATCTGGCTGCCCGTGCCCTACATCTACACGGCCTGGTGGCCGTGGGTGAAGAACTACGGCGGCGAACTGCGGGCCGGGGCGGTGCGTCCAGGTCCGATATACGCGCGGCTCTGGATCGATCAGGAGATGAAGCGGGAGATGGGCTTCTGATGGCAGCGGGCAGCCCTGGGCGGCCTGCGCCGGTGGGGGCGCCTGAGCCGTTGTGACGGAACCTCTCCTCCGGATCGAGAATCTGGACGTCACCTTCCGCGGCGGCTTCGGCAACCGGCCGAAGGTCCGGGCGGTGACGTCGCTGTCGCTCGATGTCGCGCCGGGCGAGACGCTGGCGATCGTCGGCGAAAGCGGTTCCGGCAAGAGCGTCACGGCGCTCTCCATCCTGCGGCTGATTCCCGACCCGGGACGGATCGAGAACGGCAGGATCCTGTTCGAGGGCCAGGACCTGCTGGCGCTCGACGATGCCGGCATCCGGTCGGTGCGGGGCAACCGCATCGCGATGATCTTCCAGGAGCCGATGTCCTCGCTCAATCCGGTGCTGACGATCGGCCGGCAGGTCGCCGAGCCCCTGAGACTGCACCGCGGGCTCAGCCGGAGGGAGGCGCTCGAACAGGCGGTGGAACACCTCGAGTCGGTGGCCATTCCCGATGCCGCGAAGCGGCTTGGCGACTATCCCCACCAGTTCTCGGGCGGCATGCGCCAGCGGGTGATGATCGCGATGGCGCTCGCCTGCCATCCGCGGCTGCTGATCGCCGACGAGCCGACGACGGCGCTCGACGTGACGGTGCAGGCGCAGATCCTCGAACTGCTCAAGGAGCGGACCCGGGAGGCCGATTCGGCGCTCATTCTGATCACCCACGACCTCGGCGTGGTCGCCCGCTACGCCGACCGGGTGGCGGTCATGTACGGCGGCCGGATCGTGGAGAGCGGACCCGCGGCGGCCCTCTATGCCGACCCGCGCCACCCCTACACCCAAGGGCTGCTCCGCTCCGTGCCACGTCTGGAGGGTGAATGCGGCGGCCCCCTCGACTCGATCGAGGGTCAACCGCCCGATCTCGCCGCGCTGCCCGCGGGATGCGCCTTCGCGCCGCGCTGTCCGTACACGCACGATCATTGCCTGGTCGCGCCGCCGCCGCTCGAAGCCGCTGCCGGCGCGCGGGCCTGGGCCTGCTACGGCTACGAGGGGGAATCTGCGCCGTGAGTTCCGCCGCCAACCGGGTGCTGCTTCGCGTCGAGGATCTCAAGGTCCACTTCCCGGTCACCGAAGGGGTACTCATGCGGCGCCGGGTGGGATCCGTCAAGGCGGTCGACGGGGTGTCGTTCGACCTCAGGCGCGGTGAGACCTTCGGCCTGGTGGGGGAGAGCGGCTGCGGCAAGTCGACGACGGCGATGGCGATCCTGCGCATGCTGGAGCCGACGGCCGGCCGCATTGTCTTCGACGGCGAGGACATCTCGCAAGCCAGCCAGAGCCGGCTGCGGCCGCTTCGCCGGCGGATGCAGATGGTCTTCCAGGATCCGTTCGGGTCGCTCAATCCGCGGATGCGGGTGCGGGAGATCGTCGGCGAACCGCTCAAGGTCCACGGCGTGGCGGGGAGTCGCCGCCGCTTCCGGGAGCGGGTCGCGGAACTGCTCGACCTGGTCGGCCTGCTGCCGTCGATGGCCGATCGCTACCCGCACCAGTTCTCCGGCGGTCAGCGCCAGCGGATCGGCATCGCCCGGGCTCTGGCGCTCGAGCCGGATCTGCTGATCTGCGACGAGGCGGTGTCGGCGCTCGACGTTTCGATTCAGGCGCAGGTGCTCAACCTGCTGAACGACCTGCAGGCGAAGTTGGGGCTGACGTACCTGTTCATCGCCCACGACCTGTCGGTCGTGCGCCACATCAGCGACCGGATCGGGGTGATGTACCTCGGTCGGATCGTCGAGATCGCTAGTCGCGACGAGCTGTTCGAGCGGCCGAGGCATCCGTACACCGAGGCTCTCCTGGCCTCCGTGCCGACGCCGGATCCCGTGGTCGAGGCGGCGCGGGCGCATCACCTGATCGCCGGCGAGGTGCCGAGCGTCCGCAACCCGCCGTCCGGCTGCCGCTTCCACCCGCGCTGTCCGAAGGTGCTCGGGCATTGCGATCGCACGGAGCCTCTGCTCGAGGCGGTTGGGCAGGCGCGGGTCGCCTGCCACCTGTACCCTGATTCGTCGCCGCTCGCCGGCGGCGCCGGCCAGGCCGGGGACCTGGTGGTTTGACCGTTTCGCCGGGATCGCGACGGAGGTTCTACGGCTGGCCGATGGTCGGCGTGGGTTTCCTGACCTACGGCCTGGGCATGGCTCCCGCCTATTACGGCCTGGGCATCTTCGCGTCGTCGTTGATCGCCGATCTGGAACTGACCCGCCAGCAGATCGGCCAGATGTTCGGGGCGTTCACGTTCATGTACGGCCTGGTCAGTCCGGTCGCGGCGGCCGTGATCCGGCGTTGGGGCATCCGGGCCACGGTGACCGCGGGCGCGCTGTGTGCAGCCAGTGGCTTCTGGCTGGTGAGCCAGGCGACGAGCGCGACCGAGCTGTACGTCGGCTACTCGCTCGTCGGCGGCATCGGGATCGGTTTCTCGACGCTGCTGCCCGCCCAGACGATCCCGGTCTTCTGGTTCCGCAGGTATCGGGCGAGGGCGACGGCGATCATCCTGTCGGGCGCCGCGATCGCCGGCTTTCTATGGCAGCCGGCGGCCGGGCTCGTGCTCGAGTCGTGGGACTGGCGCGTCGGCTGGCAGATCGTCGCCGGGATCTCGTTGTTCGTCGCGGTGATCGCCGTGCTCTTCATCCGGAACCAGCCAAGCGACATCGGCCAGCGTCGAGACGGACTGCCGCCGGTCGAGGCTGGGAATCCGGGCGCGGCGGGTCCCTTCCCGGAAGCCGGCCAGATGACCGGCGCACCCAGTGACTTCGGCGAGCCGGGTCGGCCGGCGGGGAACGGTGCTGAAGCGGCCGGCGGTTCGGTGCCCAAGGGCGTCGTGTTGCGCGCTCTGCGCACTCCCCAGTTCTGGATCGCCACCTTCGCGACGGCGGCGAACACCGTGCCGTGGCGAGTCGTGTCCGCCCACGGCGGCCTTCATCTGGAGGATCTCGGCTTCACCACGCTTGCCGCGTCGGCCATCCTGGGCGTGCGGGTCGGCTCCAGTCTGTTCGGCCGGCTGAGCGGCTCGCTGGGGGACTTCATCGCGCCGACGCGCGTCCTCGCGCTGGCCCTGCTGGTCAACGCGGTCGGCTTGTCGGTCTTCGTGTCGGCGACTTCCGCGGTCGTGGCGTATTCCTGCGTCATCGCGATCGGCGTCGCCTACGGCCTTGCCTACACGAGCGAAGTCGTCGTGTTCGGCTGGTTCTTCGGGCGGGCGGCGTTCGTCGGCACGACCAGCGTCCGACTCTTCCTGATCGGCGTGATCGGCGCTTTCGGACCGATCCTGGCCGGCGCCGCGGCGGACCGAACGGGTTCCTATGCGGGCACGCTCTGGACCCTCGTCGGCCTGGCGGTCCTGGGCGCGGCGTCGATCTGGTTCTGCCGGCCGCCGGACCGATCCCTGTTGATGGGGGAGCAAGAGACGGGGCGGTAGACTGCCTCAATCCCACGAAGGAGGAAGTCGCATGGGCAAGCGCAAGGCGCCGGTAGCAGTGATCGCCATCGTCGTGCTGGTTGGGACGCCCCTCGCCGCGCAGCAGGGCGCGCCGGACCTGGAACGGACGCCCTGGGGCGCGCCCAACCTGCGCGGGGTCTGGGACTTCCGGACGATCACGCCGCTCGAGCGTCCCGAGGAGCTTGGCGAGCAGGAGAGGTTCAGCAGCGCGGAGGCCGCCGATTTCGAGCAGCGGACGCTGGCGCGGCGAGACAAGGACCGGCGTACCGAGGACGGTCTGTCGGCCCAGGCGGACGTGGCGAACGCCTACAACCAGTTCTGGTGGGACTACGGGGACAAGCTGACCGAGGATCGGCGGACGTCGCTCATCGTCGATCCGCCGGACGGCCGGATTCCCGGGCTGACCCAGGTGGCGAAGCAGCGGGTCGCCGAGCGAACCGCGGCGCGTCGCCGACCCGCCCACGGACCCGAGGACCGCGGCGTCGCCGAACGGTGCATCCTGGGCTTCAACGCCGGACCGCCGATGAGCCCGAGCGCGTACAACAACAACGTCCAGATCTTCCAGACCGAGGAGACGGTCGTGCTGCTTGTCGAGATGGTGCACGACTCGCGCATCGTCCCGCTCGACGGACGCTCCCAGCTGCCCGAGGACGTCCGCCAGTGGCGGGGCGACTCGCGAGGCCACTGGGACGGGGACACCCTGGTCGTCGTGACGACGAATTTCACCGACCAGACGAGCTTCCGGGGTTCGGGCCCGAACATGCGCCTGACCGAGAGGTTCACCCGCGTGGGGGAGGACCGGCTCGTCTACGAGTACACGATCGACGATCCGGAATCCTTCGCCGGACCGTGGACGGCCGTCGTGCCGATGACGAGGAACCCGTTGCCGATGTTCGAGTACGCCTGCCACGAGGGAAACTACGGCATGTTGAACCTGCTTCGCGGCGCCCGGGCGGAGGACGCGGAAGCCGAGGCGGCCGCCAGGGCGGCGGAGACATCGGGCGGCTGACGCCGGCCGAACGGCGGCAAGCGATCCCTTGACCATCGCCACTTTCGGTTTACTCCATCCCGGAGCGATGGGCGTCACGGTCGGTGCCGCGGTTGCGGAAACGGTCCGGGTGGTCTGGGCCTCCGAGGGGCGCAGCCGGGACACCCGGGCCCGGGCCGAGGCCGCCGGCTTCGAGGACCTGGAGACGCTGCGCGCCGTGACCTCGGTGGCCGATGCCGTGGTGTCGGTCTGCCCGCCGCACGGCGCGCAGGCGCTCGCGGAGGCGGTCGCGGAGACCGGCTACGACGGTCTGTACCTCGATGCGAACGCCGTGTCCCCGGCCACCGCCCTCGAGATCGGACAGGCCGCCGTCGGGAGCGGCGCACGGCCCGTGGACGGTGGCATCGTCGGCCCGCCGGCGGTTAGACCCGGCACGACGCGGCTCTATCTCTCCGGCGACGGTGCGCCGGAGATGGCGTCCCTGTTCGCCGGTTCCCCGCTCGAGGCGATCGACCTGGGGGCGGAGATCGGCGCCGCCTCGGCGCTCAAGATGTGCTACGCGGGATTCACCAAGGGGAGCGCGGCGCTGCTGCTGGCCCTGCGCGCCGCCGCGCGCGCCTACGGCGTCGAGGACGGCCTGCTAGGCGAGTGGGCCCGCTCTCAGCCTGACCTGGAGAAGCGCAGCACGCGTTCGGCCTCGGCGACGGCTCCGAAGGCATGGCGTTTTGCCGGCGAGATGGATGAGATCGCCGACACGTTGGCGGCGGCCGGCCTCCCGGAAGGCTTCCACCGCGGCGCGGCTGAGGCGTACCGTCGGTTGGCCGGATTTCGCGGCGAGGCGGGGGCCGTGCCGGTGGACGATGTGATCGCGGCCCTGCTTGGGGGCGGCGGTTCTCCAGGTGGCGGTTCCTGAACCGAACGGGCGTGCGACGACCACATGTCCGCTGGTCGCCGGCAGTTGTCCGTTAGTGGACGTTCCGGGTCCGGCGAAAACGGGCTTCGGTTCACTAGCCTTGTAACGCACAAATGCGGGGAGCCGCAGTCGCTTGACAGTGAGAGCACTGCGGCGAGCCGGAGACGTTCGGTCCAATCGAAACGATGCCCCACGCCAGGGGGTCAATGTCTGTTAGTAGAGCAGGGGCATCTGGCGGTCATGCCGGATTCCCGTCCAACGAGCTTCGCGGGTTGGTCACCGCGTTGGTTGATCAGACGCTTGTCGGTCTGATCTGTCTCGACCGCCGCGGAGTGATCGTCGAATCGAACGCTCGCGCGAGGCAGGTGCTTGGCGCGGACGGCGGTCTTCGTGAACGAAATGGACGGCTGGGCACCCATCGACCGGAAGATGCTGAGGTCCTGGAGGACTTGCTGCGGAGCGCGCTCGATGGAACCGATGTCGCCGGAACGCGACCTTCGGCCGTCCTGGGCGCGTGGCCGGGCCAGCGGCCGCTGACGGTTCATGTGAATCCCGTGCCTCCGGCCGGGAAGAGGCGCCTGATCGTGGCGGCCCTGGTGACGATCGTCGATCCGTGGGTCACGATTCCCGTGGATCCGGAGCAGGTGGGCATTTCTCTGGGCCTGACGCCCGCGGAGAGCGGTGTTGCGGCTTGGCTGGCCGAGGGACGTACGGTGGCCGAGATCGCCGAGAGAACGGCACGATCGCCTCAGACCGTGCGGTGGCTGGTCAAGCGGGCTCTGGCCAAGACCTGGTGCCGCAGACAGGCCGATCTGGTCCGTCTGGTCCTCTCGACCTCCCATCTGCCGGTGCCCCAACCGAAGCCTTCGCTCGAAGGGCCGGACAACTGAAGGCGCGACGATAGCGAGTGGCGCGAACGGCCTTCGGCCCAGGCCCGCGAGAACACTCCCGGGCGGGTTCGGTCCGTCGCTCCCGTTTCGGGGGCTTCATCGGGGTGTTGTTGTTCGCGTGAGACGAATTTAGGTTGTAGGTCTGGCCCGCGACGGGCGAGATCCATCGATTCAAGGGAAAGCTGCGGTCGCGGGCGGTCGAGCGCGGTATCCCCGCTCGATGTGACAAGCCCCGATCAATGTCTGTAGCAAGGCACGGCTCCCCCTGCGATGAGCCGTATTCAGCCCCCGGCAAGCTGGCGGGTGTAATGGGCACGCTGGTCGACCAGGACCTGGTCGGGTTGATCTGCCTGGACTGCAGAGGTGCGGTTGTCGAGTACAACGCTCGCGGTCGCGACGTGCTGCTTGCGGACGGTGGCCTGCGCGAGCGGAACGGGCGGTTGGTTGCGCGTCGCCTGCAGGATGCCGAGGCCTTCGAGGACCTTCTGGCTGCCGCGCTCGGCGAACCGGGAGATCCTCCCCGCCCGTCGGTCGCGGTGCTCGGTGCGTGGCCCGACCAGCGCCCTCTGACCGCCTGGGTCAAGCCGGTCGCGGCCAGCCCCGGCTGCGACCCGCGCATAGCGGTGTTGGTCGTGGTTGTTGATCCGTGGCAGCCGACTCCGGTGAATCCGGATCAGATCGCGAGGTCACTCGGGTTGACGCCAGCCGAGAGCCGCGTCGCGGCCGCACTGGCCGAAGGCCAGACGGTGGCCGACATCGCGCGGGCCACGAATCGGAAGCCCGAGTCGGTTCGTCAACTGGTCAAACAGGCCCTTTCCAAGACCTGGTGTTCCAGACAGGCTGAACTCGTTCGCGTCGTGCTGTCGACTTCGCGGCTTCCGGTCCCCGCGCCCAGGGAAGCGGCAGGCGAGTAGTTCCGCGGCACCCCGGGACCGCGAGGACAACAACCCGGAGGAGGCGGCTCCAAAGAAAAAGGGCGACCCCGAAGGGCCGCCCTGTTTCGTTCCGGCAGAACCCGGATGGACGCTCGACCGGGAAGGTCGGTCGCCCATGCCGAAGGGCCTACATCATGCCGCCCATGCCGCCCATGTCGGGCGCGGGCGGGGCATCCGGCTTGTCTTCCTTGATCTCGCAGACCAGGGCCTCCGTGGTCAGCATCAGGCCGGCGATCGAGGCGGCGTTCTGCAGCGCCGTCTTCGTCACCTTGGCCGGATCGATGACGCCGGCAGCAAGAAGGTCTTCCATCTGGTTGGTCGCCGCGTTGTAACCGATCGAGCCGGTTTCCAGCATCGCGTCGCGCACTGTGACCGAACCCTCGACGCCGGCGTTGTCGGCGATCTGCCGGGTCGGCTCCTCGAGCGCTCGCCGGACGATGTCGACGCCGATGCCCAGGTCGCCTTCCTCGGTCAGCTCTCCGACGGCGTCGATCGCGCGCAGCAGCGCCACGCCGCCGCCCGGGACCACACCTTCTTCGACCGCCGCCTTGGTGGCGTGCATCGCGTCCTCGACCCGAGCCTTCTTCTCCTTCATCTCGGTCTCGGTCGCGGCACCAACCCGGATCACGGCGACGCCGCCGACCAGCTTCGCCAGCCGCTCCTGGAGCTTCTCGCGGTCGTAGTCGGAGGTCGTCTCCTCGATCTGGTTCCGGATCTGCTTGACCCGGCCGGCGATCGCGGCCTGGCGGCTCGTGTCGCCGGATTCGGTGACGATCGTCGTGTCGTCCTTCGAGAGGACGACCTTCTTCGCGTCGCCGAGGTCCTGCCACTGGACGTTCTCGAGCTTGATGCCGAGGTCCTCGGTAATCACCCGGCCGCCGGTGAGGATCGCGATGTCCTCGAGCATCGCCTTGCGGCGATCGCCGAAGCCCGGCGCCTTGACCGCGGCCGCCTGCAGCGTGCCGCGCAGCTTGTTGACGACCAGGGTGGCCAGAGCCTCGCCCTCGACGTCCTCGGCGAGGATCAGCATCGGCCGACCCTGCTTCGCCACCTGTTCGAGGACGGGCAGCAGGTCCTTCATCGAGCTGATCTTCTTCTCGTGCAGGAGGACGACGCAGTTCTCGAGCACGCACTCCATGCGGTCGGCGTCGCTGACGAAGTAGGGCGACAGGTATCCGCGGTCGAACTGCATGCCCTCGACGACCTCGAGCTCGGTCGCCAGGCCCTTGGCCTCCTCGACCGTGATCACGCCGTCCTTGCCGACCTTGTCCATCGCCTCGGCGATGATCTGGCCGATCTCGGCGTCGTTGTTCGCGGAGATCGTGCCGACGTTGGCGATCTCCTCGCTGTCCTTGACGTCCGTCGACAGGGCGTCGATCGCGGCGACCGCGGATCCGACCGCGAGTTCGATGCCGCGCTTGAGCTCCATCGGGTTGGCGCCGGCGGTCACGTTCTTCGCGCCTTCCCGCAGGATGGCCTGCGCCAGGACGGTCGCGGTGGTCGTGCCGTCACCGGCAACGTCGGAAGTCTTCGAGGCCACTTCGCGCACCATCTGCGCGCCCATGTTCTCGAGTCCGTCCTTCAGTTCGATCTCCTTGGCGACGGTGACGCCGTCCTTGGTGATCGTGGGGGAGCCGAACGACTTCTCGATGACGACGTTGCGACCCTTGGGGCCGAGCGTCACCTTGACTGCGTCGGCGAGCTTGTTGACTCCGCGCAGGATCGCGCCGCGCGCGTCCTCGGAGTAGACGATCTGCTTTGCCATGTACCTTTTCTCTCCAGCCTTCAGTTCCGGCCTATTCCACGACCGCGAGGATCTCGTCCTCGCGCAGGATGACCATGTCTTCGTCGTCGACCTTGATGTCGCTGCCCGAGTACTTTCCGATCAGTACGCGGTCACCGATGCTGACGTCGAGCGCGGAACGCTCGCCGTTGTCCTGTACCTTGCCGGGACCGACGGCGACTACCTCGGCCTCCTGCGGCTTCTCCTTCGCAGCGTCAGGGATGATGATGCCTCCCCGGACCTGCTCCTCCTCTTCGAGCCTCTTGACGAGAACCCGGTCATGAAGCGGACGTACACTCACCAGCAAACTCCTCCTTGGATTGGTGTCGGTGGGATGTGCTCGTTGCGGTTGGGCGAACTGCTGTGCGAAGCCGACGTCGCCGGCTCTGTCGGCAGTAGCTGTTAGCACTCGTCCCGCACGAGTGCTAACAATAGGTGGGTTGCGGGGCGAATGTCAACTTCTCGTGACCTCGCAGAGCCCTCCGCGACCCCCGCGGCCACCGATGCGGCGCCGTTCCGGTCGAGGCGGTAGAGTCTCCCGGTCGCGCGCCGGAACATCCTTAGCGCAGCGGTTTGGGGACCAGAGATGGAGGAACCGGTCTTGAGCAGGTTTGCTGACAACGGCGGCGGAGCGGGGGTTGCCGGCTTGATCCCGGTCGCGGCGCTCGCACTTGCCTTGCCGCTCTTCGCCCCGGCCGGCGTCGGGGCGCAGGACGGCACCACCGCGGCGGCGGTGCCGGTCGAGGAGTTCGAGCTGGACAACGGCATGCGCTTCCTGCTCGTCAGGCGCCCGGAGCTGACGACGGTGGCGGCCGCCTGGGCGGCCCACGTGGGCTCGGCGAACGAGCGGCCGGGAATCACCGGTCTCGCCCACTTCTTCGAGCACATGATGTTCAAGGGCACCCACACGATCGGCACGAAGGACATCGAACGGGACCTCGAGATCATCGCGGAGCAGGAGGCGGTCCAGGAGAAGATCCGCGCCGAACTGCGGGAGCAGCGTCGTCGCTACAGGCTGGGCGAGATCGACGACCCCTACGATCCGGCCCACCGCACCAACACCCTGAACGCCCTGCGGGCGGAGTTCCAGGAGCTCGTCGAGGAGCAGCGGGAACTCATGGTCAAGGACGAACTGGACAAGGTCTACACGGACGGCGGAGGGACCAGCCTCAACGCCTTCACCAGCAACGACTTCACGGTCTACATCAACCAGTTGCCCGCGAACCGGCTCGAACTCTGGTTCTGGCTCGAGTCCGACCGGCTTCTGAATCCGGTTTTTCGGGAGTTCTACGCCGAGCGCGACGTGGTCTATGAAGAGCGTCGGCTGCGCACCGAATCGACGCCGACGGGCCGCTACGACGAGCAGGCGGACGCCATGTTCTGGCAGTCCCACCCGTACAGTTGGCCGGTCATCGGCTGGCCCTCCGACCTCGAGGTGATCAGCAAGGCCCAGGCCGACGAGTTCTTCGCCACCTACTACGCGCCGAACAACCTGACCGGGGTGCTGGTCGGCAACTTCGACCCGGCCGAGGTGCGGGAACTGGCCGACCGGTACTTCGGCCGTCTGGAACGGGGCCAGCGTGAGGCCCCCGACGTCGTCACCCTCGAGGCCGAGCAACTGGCCGAGAAGCGGCTCACCGCGGAGTGCGACTGCCAGCCGCAGCTCCAGCTCCGCTATCACGCGGTGCCGTTCGGCCACGCGGACGGCTACGCGCTCGACGTGATCGCTGGCGTCCTGAACGGCCGCACCGGGCGCCTGTACGAGGAGATGGTCGAGGGCGCCGAGATTGCGTCCAGCGCCGGCGCTTTCTTCGATGCGAGGAAGTACGCCGGGGTGTTCAACCTGCGCGCCGAGACGAAGGGCGATGCCGCTCCCGAGCAGCTCCTCGCCGCCTGGGACGAAGTCGTCGCGGAGCTGATCGCCGAGCCGGTCCCGGAAGACGAGCTGGCCAAGGTCAAGAACCGGGTGTCGGCCGACACCTACCGGCAGCTGCGGGAGCCGTTCTTCCTGATGATCCAGTTGGCCGTCATGGACTCGATGGGCGACTGGCGGTACCTGAACACGGTCGCCGAGCGCACGAATCAGGTCACCGCCGAAGACGTGCAGCGGGTGGCGGCGAAGTATCTCCAGCCGTCGAAGCGCCTGGTCAGTCTGTACTACCGCAAGGCGGGCACCGAGGCGGAGGAGACGCCCGCCGAGCTGGAGGCTCTGCCGCCGGAGATGCGGACGGCTCTCATGTCCCAGGCGGAGGCGATCGCGGCGATCGAGGATCCGGCCCAACTGGAGGCGGTTCTGCAGCAGGTCGAGGCCCAGGCGGGCCAGGTGCCTGACGAGATGCGGCCCGCGCTCGAGTGGATGCGGAGTGTGATCGAGGAACGGCTCGCCGAACTGCGGGAAGACGACGGAGGTGAGGAGTGATCAACCGTCCGCAACTGAGGACCCTGTCCCTCCTTGCGCTGTTTGTGGGGCTGGCCGTTCCCGGCGGGGCCCAGAGCGGCGCCGAGATCGTCGATCACCCGACCGAACTGACATACGGCCCGCTCGATTTCGAACTGCCCGATGCCGATTCCTACCGGCGCGAGCTCACAGGCGGCGTTCCGGCGTACCTGGTGGAAGATCGCGCGCTGCCGCTGGTGGACATCACGGTGCGTCTCCGCATCGGTTCGTACCTGGAGCCGGCGGAGCAGGCGGGGCTGGCCGACCTGACCGGCACCCTGATGCGAACGGGCGGCGCCGGGGAGCTCGATGCGAAGGCCTTCGATGAGGCGGTGGAAGCGGTTGCCGGCAACTTCTCCTCCTTCATCGGAAGCACGAGTGGCCGGATGTCGATGAACTGTCTGTCCACGGTGCTCGACGAGTGCCTGGACCTGTTCTTCTCGATGCTCGGCGAGCCCCGCTTCGATGCCGATCGACTCGATCTCGCGAAGCAGAACGAACTCGAGAACCTGAAGCAGCGCAACGACGATCCCGCTTCCGTCGCGGGCAGGGAAGGTCAGTGGCTGCTCTACGGACGGGACCACGTCGAGTCGCGTTTCGTTACCGATTCGTCGCTCTCGGCGATTGGGCGGGAAGACCTCGCCGCCTTCCACCGCGGCTATGTGCATCCTGGTCACATGGTCATCGCGGCCGCCGGAGACTTCGACAGCGACGAACTCGCCGCCAAGCTGTCCGCGCTGCTCGACCGCTTCGACGGCGAAGGGCGCCAGCAGGCGTCGTGGCCGCCGCAGGGTGCGGTGTACGAGCCGGCGCCGGGTGTGTACGTCGCTCGGCAGGACATTCCGCAGGGGCGAGTGCAGATCGGCCACCGGACGTTCAGGCGCCAGGATTGGGGGAGCCCGGATCACTTCGCCCTGGCGATGATGGACAGTGTTCTCGGCAACGGCGGCTTCACGACCCGGTTGATGAAGAGGATCCGTTCGGACGAAGGGCTGGCCTACGGCGCGTACTCGAACTTCCGCATCGGCAACTACTGGCCCGCGAATCTCAGTGTCACCTTCCAGTCGAAGAGCGAAACGGTGGCCTATGCGGCGAAGATCGCGCTCGAGGAGATCGATCGCATCCGCGCCGAGCCGGTCGGCGAGGACGAGCTCCGGACGGTCAAGGCGGCCGCTGTCGAGACCTTCCCGAACAGCTTCGACTCGGCTCTCGCCGTGGCGCAGGTGTTCGCGCAGGACGAGTTCCTGGGCCGACCGCACAGCTACTGGCGGACCTACCGGGAGAACGTCGAGGCCGTGACGACGGCGGACGTGCAACGGGTGGCCAGGCGGTACCTCTCGCCCGACCGGCTCGTCATGCTGATCGTCGGCGACTGGGAGGCGATCGAGCCGGGCGATAGCGACGGTCGGGCGACGATGGCGGAGGTCGCGGGCAAGATCGGGGGCGGGGTCACCATGCTGCCGGTGCGCGACCCAGTGAGTCTGGAAGCGGTGAGTCTGGAATTGGTGGAGCAGTGAGACCTGAGCCCCAGGCGGCCGGCGTTGAACGGACCGTGATCGTTTGCAGGCTCTAGACAGCTTCCTGGAGGTGGTCGTCGGGTACGCCTGGGGCATGCCCCTGGTCGTCCTGCTGATCGGTTCGGGCGCCTTCTTCTGCCTCTACGTCCGGCTGAGGCCACTCTTCCACATGGGGCACGCCACCGCGGTCACCCTCGGGAAGTACGACTCCGACGACGATCCGGGGCACATCAGCCACTTCCAGGCCCTGTCGACGGCGCTGGCGGCCACGATCGGGGTCGGCAACATCGGCGGTGTCGCGATCGCGGTGACTCAGGGCGGCGCGGGCGCCGTGTTCTGGATGTGGGTGGCGGCCGTCGTTGGCATGGGCACCAAGTTCTTCTCCTGCACGTTGTCCCAGATCTACCGCGGCCGGGACGAGCGGGGGGCGCTCCTCGGCGGGACGATGTACACGATCGAACTCGGTCTCGGGAAGAAGTTCCGGCCGCTGGCGATCATGTTCTGCACCTTCGGCCTGTTCGGCTGCCTGCCGATGTTCCAGAGCAACCAGGTCGCGGAACTCCTGAACGCTCAGTTCGGACTCAACCCGCTCCTCACCGGCGCGGGCTGCGTGGCCCTGGTGGCGCTGGTGGC
>Ga0209544_1001120_pt1 | contig 31387 bp, 40 predicted proteins | sample MesohylPK_FD_187297 | JGI IMG/M metagenome (GOLD analysis project Ga0209544, IMG submission 187297) | Host-associated microbial community of the marine sponge Aplysina aerophoba from Gulf of Piran - sponge mesohyl, lysed by proteinase K... | ecosystem: Host-associated > Porifera > Sponge >... | reverse complement strand
GGCGGCCGGGAATGACGACCTGGCCGCCAAAATTGGAAAAGCGCTCAAAGCAGTCAGAAACCCATGATCGCGCCCGATTTGACCAACCACACCACGACGCAGGAGCCCGCCCCAAGTTGGAGAATCCGTAAACAAATGTCTGACACGAAAGCCTATCTCGTCCTTTTTGCGTTTCTGTGTGCGATACTAATCCTGTTCGGGGCCATAGCCGCGCTCGTCTAACGTCCTGCTCGACTGGCGGGTGCCGGCAGCTTCACCAAATTAAGGAATAGAAGACGCGGTTCTTACACTATCTCGTAGTTGCGTTATTTCTGGTGGAGTGCATGAATCGTGCAGAAAAATCAGACCTTCCCCAGGTTGTCTTTGGGACTGAATGTTCTGTCTATGCGTCCGCCTCCACTGATTCAAAGTCTGATTCACCTACTCATGCTGAATCAGGGCGAGCAATTATGGCGTCAGAAGGGCCCATTCAGGTATGAATATGACCACCTGAAAAGAATCGGCTAGCCAAAATCAATTCTCTGGAACCTCAAGCAAGCCCACATTGGTTGCGGTAGCGGCCCCTACTCCAGTCCGGGTAGGGGACATGCCTTGAAAGGAGGAAGGAAAGCATGTCACTACGTAGAACAGCTGGGACCGCGTTTTGCTTGGTCATTCTGATGGCGGCGGGGTGCGATTCAGGTTCGCCGGGCGCTGCCGCGGGAGACCTTGACGGCGGCCTGATGTCGGCCACCCCCAGCGAAGCGACAGACCGGGGGCCGGAACAGGGAGAAGTCGTGATCGGGGATCCTGATGAAAGCGGACCCTACGAGAGCGATCCATACAGGATGGCCACAAGCGGCGGCGACGACGGGCCCGTCATGGAAGGTGATACGTTGACGATTACGGTGTCGTTTAGCGGCGGATGCGCGCCCCACGACTTTACTTTGGTCACCGCCGCCGCTTTCATGGAATCGGACCCCATCATACTGGACGTCTTCCTGACACACGATGATCATGGCGACTCGTGCGAGGCGTACCCGACGGAGCGCCATGCCTTTGATCTGACGCCAATCAGGGCTCTGTACCAGGAGGCTTACGGAGAGAATTCGGGGGGCATCGTCTTGCGGATCCGGGACGGCGATATGAACGTTTTGGATGAGATTACCTACGAGTTCGGGGGAACTGTAGTGGAGGGTGAATAGTAAACGGGTGAGATCGATGGGCTGCCATCAGAGTGCGAAGTGCCCTTCAGACAGTGTTCGATTATCGCAGTCTCCTGACGGTTGTAGAAATTTGAGGTAGGCGATCAGCCCGGTCTGCTGCTGATGCAGGTATTGCTTTCTGGAGCAATTATATGAGAACGCTGACGGCACTGCTTCTGGCGCTGCTCTCTTTGACCTCTTGCGATGGCGTCCTCTACGGCCACTGGAGCTATAACTGCCCCGACTTTCCATCATACGACGAGGTCGAAAGAGTCTTGCAAGAACATAAAGAGATCTTTGAAAAACTGAAAGAAGAAGAATTGATCTGGTCGGCAGATCCAACCGAATGTCCACAAGGGGCTTTTATAACGATTTATCATGGTGGCGAGTGGTAGAAAGAACCCGCATTACAGATCATGGATGATGTTGGGGCCAGAACTGAAGGGCTGAATCGTTTCTTCGGCATTCCGTTTAGATTTCTCAATGCTTGATTGCTCGTCCTGGGAGCCGCTATCTTGTCAACTGTGTACGAAAAACGACCGTTCCAACTTTGCCAATCTCACGATGTGGACAGGCGGCGCTCTCCGGCCAGCCCTCCGCGCGCGCAAGTGTTCACCAAGGCGCCACAAGATCCTGCATCTGAAAATTCAAACCATGGAACGATGGGCGGCCGGGTCAGACAACCGTGTGAAAGGCCGATGCAAAGCCTTCGTCTATCTGAAACGCATCGATACGCCCTGCCAAGTGCCGGCGCTGCTGGTTCCGGTCACAAGGCGCGCTTTTGTGAGCCGTACCGCACGCGGTTCATCCTGGCGACGGTGTACGGCGACATGCCCATCGACCGCGGTTACGTGCGCAAGGTCGTGGAGAACGTCGGCTGGAAGCGGCGGGCCTACCTTCTGGTCGCCCCGGTGTGGCTGGAGGATGAGAGGTAGTTTTAGAGGGCGTGTTATTGGGGCCAAACTCACTTACTCACTTTACCCCCCCGCCCTTCGCCGCAAACGCCGCAAAAGAGAAGGGAGCGGCTTTATCGACAATTTCCCGCGTCTGATCGCCCACGCTCCGGCGGCCCTTTACTTCAGCAACCGCATCACAGCGGTGTGACCGGAGGAGCTGCACAGCGAAACGCTGCCGGGCGCACCTGTACTCGAAGAAGGCTCTTTCCTTCATTCTCTGAGCACGCCACGACCAGGAGCGCACGATGTCCCAAGAATCGACAGTTGACGCAACGCAGGCGCACGAACCCGGACCAGGCAACCGCCGCGAGCAAATCGGATGGTACTTCTATGACTGGGCCAACTCGGCCTTTGCGACAACGGTCGCGACCGTCTTTCTCGGCCCGTACATCGCCAACCTCGCCCGCGCCGCGGCCGGCCCCGATGAACTGGCGCGTTTCTTCGGCATCCCTGTGGCGCCGGACTCCTTTCTGCCCTACTGCATCTCCTTCTCCGTTATCCTGCAGGTGCTGTTCCTGCCGGTTCTTGGGGCCATTGCAGACTATTCCAATCTGCGCAAGAGATTGATGCAGATCTTTGCGGTCGCCGGCTCGTTCGCCACAATGTTCATGTTCTTTGTTACGGCTGAGACCTGGTGGCTGGGCGGGCTGCTGTTTATCGTCGCCAATCTCTCCTTCGGCGCGGCGATCGTCTTCTACAATGCCTTCTTGCCCGACATCGCCGAACCGGAGGACCGCGACCGCGTCTCGTCGGTGGGCTGGGCGCTGGGCTATCTGGGGGGCGGTCTCCTGCTGGCACTCAATCTGGTCCTCTACCTGATGCGGGATACCATCGGAATCGACACCGGTCTGGCTGTGCGTATCAACCTGTTTTCGGGCGGACTGTGGTGGTTCGCCTGGTCTTTCATCACTTGGAAAATGTTGAGTTCGCGAGGCGTAACCCGGGCACTGCCCGCTGGCGAGACCTATCTGTCAACCGGCCTCAAACAGCTGTGGGCAACCTACAAAGAGACAGCGAAATATCCCCATACCATCCGTTTTCTGATCGCTTACCTGCTGTATAACGATGGCATCCAGACGGTCTTTGCGGTTGCAGCGGTCTTTGCCGCTGCCCCGCTTGCTCAGGGAGGACTGGCGATCGAGCAGAGCATGCTCACCATGGTCATCCTGATGATGCAGTTCGTTGCCTTCGGGGGCGCACTCCTCTTCGGAAAAATAGCGACCCGTATCGGGGCGAAGAAGGCTCTGATCATAGGCCTGATCGTCTGGACGGTGGTTGTGATCTACGCCTATCTGGGTCTTCAAGGGGAGAGCCGCTTGCTGGAGTTCTGGATTTTGGGAGGATGCATTGCCCTGGTGATGGGGGGCACGCAGGCGGTCAGCCGCGGCCTCTTCGCCAACATGATCCCGCCGGGCAAGGAGGCTGAATTCTTCTCCATCTACGAGGTCAGCGAGCGGGGAACCTCCTGGCTGGGTCCGCTGGCTTTCGGCCTGGTCAACCAGATAACCGGTAGCCTGCGGCCGGCCATCGTTTCGATCATCCTCTTCTTTATCGTTGGGCTTGTTCTGCTGCGTAGAGTAGACGTGCGTAGGGCCATTGCTGAATCGGGCAACAGGCCGCCGGCGGTTATCTGAGTACTACGACCGCCGCATTGACAAGAAAATAATGGAGTTGTTGTCGGAAATGCCGTTGCACGAGTTGTGCCGGGCCCGGGCGCTGACTCAGCAGACGCAGGCGAAGGAAGCTGAAAATGATCCAATCCGGATTTCAAACATGGAGAAGCGAACTGACGTCTCCCTCCGGGTTCTTTTTTTCAACGCAACCCTGCTCTATTTAGAACCGGAATTATGCCGCTTCGATTCGAGACCCGAGATACTTGCAACCATTCCACAGCTCAACAATCACCTGGTTGTCCGAAACGCACCTCCACTTTGGACCGCACCCAAGTACATGGTCGATTTGATAGTCAGTTGCATATATGTTAATATGAATATAGATGCTATAGTATTATTATTCTCATATGTTCAAAAAATGAGAACCTAAGAAAAAAATCGATTAGCGCCGACACAGGCTGGCATTTCCGAGATCCGCCAAGCCTAACCGCAAATCAGAGCATTTATACCTGACAGGATGAATGCACACTGAGCCCAGCATGAGTCTGTCTGCAATCCATGTGGCTACCGCCAGATCGAAGTCTATGCGGAAACAGAGGGCAGCGCACTCTATACGAATGCACTGAACTTGACGGAGGTGAGAGGACAATAACGAGAGACGCCCGCGACGACGGCGAAGACACTACCTTCTAGCCTGTCCAGCTACAGAGGGTACAACTGAAAAGAAGAATGGCCGGTCGGGACTGCCATCCCACCGGCCCGGCCCACGAGGTAATGGCTCATGGACGCCCAACAGTCTACCACGCGCTATCGCGCGTACAAATACAGAATCTACCCCACCGCTGCCCAGGCAAATGCCCTCGCCTTCCACTTCGGCGCTGTCCGCTACGTCTACAACCGCTACCGCGCCGCCCGCGAAGGCTACTACCAGGACACCGGCGAAACCCTGTCAGAGGCGGACTGCTGCCTGGACCTCACTGATCATAAGCGCGAGGCTGGCAATGAATGGCTCCAGCAAGCCTATAACCAAAGCCTGCAACAGGCGATCCGCGACCTCGATCGGGCCTACCGCAACTTCTTTGCCGGCCGTGCACGCTACCCCCGCTTCAAAAGTAAACGTAGCCACCAGTCGATCCGCTATCTCTTCGCCGGTAGCATCCAATTGCGCATCGCAAACGGGCGCATCAGAATTCCGAAGGTCGGCTACGTGAAGATCATGCAGCACCGGCGCATCGAAGGAACACCCAAGAACATGACCGTCTCGAAATCCAAGAGCGGCAAATTCTTCGTGTCGATTCAGTGCGAAGTGGATATGACGCCCTCACCTGCAATCGGCCCGGAAGTGGGTATTGACCTGGGGTTGAAAACATTCGTAACACTTTCAGATGGTCGGACCATCGATCCGCCAAAACACCTGCGGAAAGCCGAACGCCGGCTGAAACGCCTGCAGCGCCGGCTGTCCCGCAAGCGCAAAGGATCGGCGAACCGCCGCAAAGCGAAAGTCCTGCTTGCAAGGCAGCACGAGAAGGTAGCCAACCGCCGCGCCGACTTCCTGCACAAGCTCAGCCGGCAGTTGGTCGAAACCCACGGCCATATCGGGTTTGAAAACCTGTATGTAAAGGGCATGCTGCGAAACCATAGCTTGGCCAAATCGATTGTCGACGCCGGTTGGGGCGAGTTCGTGCGACAACTGGAGTACAAAGGGGATTGGTACGGCTGTAAGATCATAATGGTGGATCGCTGGTTTGCCTCATCCAAGACATGCAGCGCGTGCAACGCAGCCCTCGATCTGTCGGATCGTCGATGGGCATGCCAACAGTGCGGGGCCCTGCACGACAGAGACCTGAACGCCGCCCTGAACATATTGAAACAGAGTACGGCGAGAACCGTCGGAATTAACGCCCGCGGAAATATGAGCAGGTGCAGTAAGACCACTCAGCCCGGGAATCTCACAGCGTCAGGGCCACCTGTGCAGTTACGCTTCCCATTCGCGTAGGGGCAGCCCCAGACGCACAGGGACGTTCGCGGAGAGAGGGCTGCGGCTGATTTTCCGAGGCAGCTCCAGACGCGCAGGGACGTTCGCACACAAGATCAAGATGCCGGTATCCGGGACGCAGCTCCAGATTCGGTCTGAAAACAGCCGAAGCCGACAAAATCGTCACTTCCAGGTGCCAGCGTCGACTCATCGACGCGCTCAAAGGTGCTTTAAGCGACTTTTTCGAGGGTGCAGGTACAGAAATATCTAGCAATCCGCAGCGCCAGTCTAGCTAGGCCGAACAAACCTTCGCCCCAGGCTATCGTTCGTCGCAAGCACTGCCATTGCTGGTCGGGAGTCCAATCGCAAGGACCTAGCCGGCAACGGCCAGCGCCCCCGAAACAGCCGGGGGCGAGTCCGTTGCCGGGCGGCGGCAGACCGCCGCAACACCACACGCGCCACCGTCAGGCAGACGAGCATGGCCGGCCGCGGCACGACCACCAGGACGCCAAGATGCCAGCTGGCACGCGTGGCCGAGAGGTCCTGGACGACTGGACGCCGCAAAGACGAGCTCGCAGCCGGCGCCTCAGGGAAAGCCGGTAAAGGCCCTCTCCCCAAACGGCCGGGGAGGGACCTTTACCGGGCGGCGGCAGACCGCCGCAACACCACTCGACGACCATCAGGGAGAGTAGCCGGCAAGCGTACAGAGCCGGCAGGAGCTCGACCACCACACAGCTGCGAAAGACTGACAACGCTTGCGCCCAGCAGAGGACACCCCGGATAGCGCCGGCATTGGTGCCGGCCATGTGCCCAGATTCAGTCCTGATTTTGTGCATGTGTCCGGATCGACGTCTGGGCCTGCTCTGATCAGCGTCTGCACCGGCCGACCGCAGCCTCCAGGAGCGAAGAGCACGCCAGGAGCAACCAGGGCGCACAGCAGGCCGCAGACGGCCCCCTGCACCAACGTCAACCCCCCGCCGCCGAGTGGCCACGCACTCCGCACAGCGTCGCCGGCGAACGTCAACGGCATTGCCGGCCCGGGCGCTTTTTATTTACCCAGGGCGCTTTTCGTCGCCGCAGACGGCGCCGGCGCCCTGGCCGTATAACAGTCGTTATAGGGAATGCCCCCGCCCTCGTTCCTCGGGCGGTTGCACCGGCGCAGACGCCTTTCCCTATAACTTGCGATTATACGGAATAAAAAGCGCTTGTCCGGGCCGGCAACATGAGAGGGGTATCCCCCTCTCAAACTCTCCCCAGCGCAGGGGGCCAGCCCCCCACACCCCCCGGCAGCGTTTCGCCGCTGCACCACGACCAGCGCCCGGCTCTGGACCCGTTGATACACCACGCTGGCATTCATAAGACCAGCTCGCAAACATCACCACCCAGACCCAGACCTGGACCCACGCGACGCCCCATTGCAGTATCTTGCACAAAGCCACTCGTACCCGGGTAAAACTACAGACGCAAACTCCGGGCACAGACAATCGCCGCGACCATACAGAAAGCACTAGGACAACCTCGACGCCGGCAAACCCGGGCGGCCCTTCACGGCTCGTTCCTCGCACGCGCCGGGCCGGTCCTACCATAGCCAGGCCAGCAGGCCCGCGCGCGACCGGCCATCGACATGCACCACCACTGGGCGGCCCTGCGCTTCACCCTCGCCCTCGCTTCGCTCGACTTCGGCCTCCGCTTGGGCCGCCGGGTCGACGCCGACGACCAAACGGCGCCGACCACACCGACCGTCCCCATATCGTGCGGCAGCAGCACACGCACCTGCAGGCCTGATGCCAGCGGCATCGTTGCGGCACTCATGTCGTGCGCCTTTTTGTTCGGATGCAGAAGCTGATCAATCCCGCTGACCAGATCATCGACTGAAAGAGGCCAAAATGCACGACCACGGCACTCCCCAGGAGCAGAAATTAATGCGCCGACCAATGCCGCAACTCCTCGTTTCTACCAGGGAGGATTTGGTGAAAATTTTTTTTTCGCGCCGCACACACCACCACTTCACATCGCTACCATGCCGTGATATTGCAGTGCAGTGCCGCAACTTAGCGTAAGATTCAGAGGACTAGAAGGTGCGCCGCGGCCATCCTCTGCCGCGGCCAAAACGTGCCCCTGACAGAGGCCTGGACAATTGGTGTGTTCGATTCTTGATGTACATATATGTGTGTTACTATATGTTAATATTTGCCACACTTGTAGAGGGCCACGGGTTTTGTTGTGCTTTCGGCGTAAAGTAGAAGTTTGGACTATAGGGTAGTTTTGTTTTTCGTGTCACCACACTCACAATACAACCCAAGAATGATACCTATTTGAGTTACCCAAAACACCCCACCCTGAACAAAACCTGAACTTACCACTATCGACTCTGGCGTATATGCACATGTCGATGTATGTCAATAACTGCTATATTGACATCCCCGGGAGTATTCGGCAATGACGGTACTGGCATTCCTCAACCAGAAAGGCGGCACGGGCAAGACCACCCTCTCGCTTAACGTGGCCTATGGATTGGCCCAGGCCGGGGAACGCGTCCTGCTCATCGATGCCGATCAGCAGGCATCCGCCAACGCCTGGTCCTCTCTGCGTGAGGATCAACCCTTTTCCGTCTTCGCCGTGCCGCGCAAAAACCTGCACAAAGAGGTAGACCGGCAAAGAGATATCTACGACTGGATAGTCATCGACGGTACACCCCGTGACGACGCCATCACTCGCTCCTGCTTGATCGCCGCCGATTTGGTCATCATCCCTATCGAACCCTCCGCCCTGTCGGCCTGGGCATCCGACCGCACCGTCGGGCAGGTGGAAGAAGCACGCATTTACCGTCCCGACCTGCACGCCTACTTCGTCATCTCTCGCAAAATAGCCGGCACCATCCTGGGGCGAGAGATGCGTATGCTCGAACTGCCTCTGCCGGCGCTCGAAACCGAAATTACGCAGCGAGTTGCCTTTGCCGAGTCCATGCTCCATGCCCAGAGCATCCAGGAGTACGCACCGGACAGCCCGGCCGCCCACGAAATCGCCGATCTAATTAAGGAGTTGCGCAATGTCTGAAACCCGCTTCAACTTGAGACGACCCAACACCGACCCGGCTGCAGACGTCGAATCCTACATCGACCATGGCACAGCTGCCTTGCCGTCAGCAGAGGAGAAGGGCATGGAGGAAACGCCTGAGAAAATACGCCGCCTTGTCGTACTTTTGCCCAACAGCACGCATCGCCAATTCAAGCAGCTGGCCGCAGCCCACGAAACAACCATGTCAGACCTATGCCGTACCTGGATCGAAGACGCGCTCGAAAAGCACTTCGATTAGACGTGTCGAGAATGGGTGGCCGAGTCGCGGAGTTCACCCCTGCCTCGCCGCGGCGCTCCATTCCAATAACCCGGTTCCGTCGCCCTTCTCCGCCTCGACCCACATCAGCCGGCCGTCACTCCATATGTGGACGCGTCCCTCCCTGTCATTGCGCAATACGAGACGCCCGCCAAGTATCTCCAGCACCTCCGGATCCGGATGACCGTACCGGTTCTCGGCGCCGACTTGGATGATCGCCACACTTGGGCCGACCGCCTCGACAAACGCCGGGCTGCTGCTGTGCTCGCTGCCGTGATGCCCGACCTTGAGCACATGCGCGGCGACCGGCTGACCGTCGCGCAACAGACGCTCCTCGCTGGGCAGGCCGGCATCGCCCGTCAACAGCACCGAAAATTCACCGTAAACCAGCTTCAGCACCAGCGACCGCTCGTTCTTGTCATCCTCTTCCAGCCCCCGCAACGCCTCCTCCCGCGGTGGCCAAAGCGCCCACAGCGCCACCCCGTCACCAAGATCCAGCCAGGCGCCCTGCTGCAATCCCACCACCGGCACATTCTCCGCATCCAGAGCCGCCAGCCAGAGCTGCGAATCCTCGTGATGGCGTACATTCTCGCTGATTATCGCCTGGCCGAGCCCGAAGCGGCTGGGCAAATCGATCTGTCCGCCAATATGATCCCAGTCAGGATGCGTTACGATAGCCTGATCGATCTGACGGTCCCAGAACGGCATAACCGCGCCCAGTTCAGCGAACAACTGCTGGCTGTCATCCCCTCCGTCAATCAACACCTGGCGCCCGCTGGGCGTCTGGATAAAGATCCCATCCCCCTGACCAACATCCAGGAAGTAAACGTGGAGTTGTCCGTCCGGTTGTGTCAGAGCCAGCCACCACAGCAGGCCAGCCACCATCGCCAGGATGCCAACTGCCCATGTAGGCGCCGCTCCCGCAAGGATAGTCAACCGCCGACCGGCCGAGGTTTCTCTGTTTTCTCCAGTAGAAAATCGGACGGCCCTGTGCCCAATCTGCCTCAGAAATCCCGCCAAAGGCTTTCGCCAGTACAACCCTAGAATGGCGGCGTAAGTAAGAGCCATGGGACCTCCTCCATACCCGTCAACCTCCACGCTGCCGCCTTGAAAGGTCGCGTGCCATTTTACGATCATTGTCGTCCACCATAGACTGGCATAGGGTACAAATAGCAGGTATTGAGCGATCTGGTCCAGGCCTGATAGCCCCACGATCAACCCAATGCCGCCAAATATCATTATCCAGGGTTGCACCGGCGCGATCAGAACATTGGTGAACAGACTGATCAAGCTGAGGCGTCCAAAGTAATGGACGATAAGGGGATAGGTCGTTAGGCTGGCCGCGACCGTCATCAAAAGGCTGTCTCGCAGAAAGTCACCAAATGACCTGGGTATGAGAAAATCCGCCTGGGAACTGTCCGGATCACTCCCCTTCTGCAGCAAGCCCTTCTCCAACTTGTGCCATAATGCTGTGACGCTGTCCGTTAGTGCAGGTCCGATCAGGATCAGTCCGACAGTGGCCGCGCTGCTGAGCTGAAAGCCCACATCCCACAGCATGAGCGGATTCCACAGCGTCATCGCCCAGCAGGCCGCGGCCAGGCTTACCAGCGCGGTGCTCTGGCGCCCCAGTACCGTTGCCACCATAAATAAACCGCCCATCAACGCCGCCCGCATTACCGCGGCGTCGCCGCCCACCAGGAACGTGTACAGGGCAAGGCCGCCCAAGGTCGGCCACAGCGCGCCGCGCTTGCCAAACAACCTGATACCCAGCGCCATCAGCACACCGGTCACCAGCGCTACATTGCTGCCGCTGATCACAATCACATGGCTGGTGCCCGTGAGGTTGAATTTTTCATACAGTTCGTCGGGAATGCCGGCTTCGATACCCAACAGCATCCCGTTTGCCAGCGCCGCATACGGCTCCGGTAGCAGGCGGTTCAGCAGCCTCTCGCCGCGATCGCGCAAGCCATAGACGAACTGCAGCAGGAATCCCCCGCGCAGCATGCCCGGCTGCGGACCGACGCGTGCCCGTCGCATCAGGCTGTGAATCTGCTTGCGAGCCAGGTAGGCCCGGTAATCAAAGTCCTCGAAGATCGGCGGCTCCGTCAGCTCGCCTCTCACCCGTACACTTTCGCCGTAGCGAAAGCGGTAGACGCTATTCGTCTGCAATCTCAGGCGCCCGGCGACTCGTTTCCTCTCGCCGTCGAGCTCCAGGTACTCCACCTCGATGTCCAGTCGCCGCCGGCCCTCTTTCAGAACCGGATAGCTCGCCACATACCCGTCTACAGTCACCAGCCGGCTACTGCTGTCCCCTTCGTTGCCGTTGTGGTAAGCCAGGTCGGTGGGCCCGAGACAGGGCTGGGGAGGGTGCGAACCAAGGCGCAAGACGCCGCAAGTGCCGGCCAGCAAAATCCCACCCACAAGCCAGGATGAGGAGGTCCTGCGCGGCGGAACAAAACCAGCCGACTCCGGCCAGACCATAGGCTCCGCCGCCCGGGGAACGTCACGAGCATCCATCCATAGACAGACGGGAATGAGAGCCAGCGCCGCGATCCAGAAGTAGCCGCTGATACCGCAGCCAAACCATCCCTGTTGCCAGAGAATCTGTCCGGCGGCTACGCCCACAAGATAGGCTATGGGTAACTACTCAGCCGCTACTGATTTCCAACCCTGAATGAGGCGAGTGAAGGTGTTTACTCTCTCCTTATGCTCTGTTTTTTGGACGGTCGGGCCTTCGGCCCTCCCTTGTGCAGGGGCTGCGCCCCCGCAACGCCCCCCTCCAAAGGCACGCCTCATCCACCGTACGCCGTATTTCCAGCCGTGCGTCCCGTCCAAGGTGACGGCGGCCAGCGAGTACACGATGAGATAGCCCGAATGGCGGCGTAACTAAGGTCTGGTCAACACAGGCACTATATATGGCTAAGTAGTTACGGCTATGGCAAGATAGAGCAGTTTCATCCAGTCAGGCCAGTTCGAATCGAGTTCTACATCGAGCATGGCCACCCCGCCGCCTCGTCGTGCAGCTGCCGGACAGCACCCACCGGCGCTTCAAGTAGCTGGCCGCTGAGCAGGACGTCACAATGTCCGATCTGTGCCGGGCCTGGGTGGAAGAGGCGCTGGCGGAGCATTTTGGGTAGAGGAAAGAAAGGATGGGGTTGATGAGGGAAAGGTCCGTATCTATAGACAGGCTCTTTTTTGGGCATGAGTATTGGAGTTCCGACAACGCAATCGACGAGATAGAAGTCTATTGCGAGCTGCTGGACCACCTGCAGGACAAGATTGAGGCCTTGGACACACGCGGCAAGGATGAAGAGGTCACACTGTTCAATGTACAGGCGGTCTTAAGCAGTTACGCCATCGAGATCGCGATGAAGTCGCTCTGGGCACTGGACCACCCCGACGAGTCCATTCCGCACACGCACAACCTGGCCGACATATTCGATCAGCTGGAGGACGAGACGAAGAAGTCACTCGAAGGACTTCGCCTGAACCGCCAAGTACTGGGAAGGATGCCTACTCCTTTCACCAGCAACAGATACTCTATGGAGCACGTCGACAAAGAGACCTCAGTTTATAAGGCACCATTTTTGAGGGATGTTACCCAGTTGCTGGAAGATAAGCTGGAGGAGAACCGGGAGGCTCTTCTCCAATCGGCGGACAGACTTACGTTTTTCGTTAAGGGGCCTTTGACGCGCGCAGAGCAATTTGACTAACCGTATCCAAATACACCATTCACTAGGTTCTCAATGAAGAGATTTTTCCGTTTCATCTTCCGTCTTCTCCTCCTCGTCGCGATCGCCGCTGTACTGATCTTTCTCATCGGGCTCTACTTCCAGTTTAACGCCCTGTCTACGCAGGTCGATGAGCTGACGGCGCGCGTGCAACGGCTTGAGCAGACGCCCAGGCCCGGCTCGCCCGCGGGCGGTTCGCAGGCAGCGCAGCCGGCCAGCACGCCCACAGCCACGTCCACAGCCGCGCCGGCAGCGATCGACACCGCCACACCGTTCCTCCGTCCGTCCGCCACGTACACGCGCACCCGCATACCGACCCGGACGCGCATGCCCACCCGCACCAGCACGCCCACCAGCGGCGCCCAGGCCGTCGAGCCGGGCAGCACGCCCACACGCACGCCTGCGCCGACCAGCACGGCGACAAGAAGGCCGACGAGCACGGCCACGCGTCTGCCCACGCGCACGCCGACCGCCACCGCCACGCCGGCGGACCCCTATTTCATTGTCAGCAGCGCGCGCGTCAATGTGCGCACAGGGCCCGGCAACAACTTCCCGATCATCGGCACCGTCACCCAGGGCGAGCGCTTCGACATCATCGCCCGCAACCGCGGCAACAGCCTCAACGCCACCTGGATCGAGTTCTGCTGCGTGAACGAGCAGAGCGGTTGGATCTACGCGCCGCTCCTGGATCTGAGCGTCGCCTGGTCGGCCGTGCCGGTCTCGCAAAACATCCCGGCGCCGCCCTCCAACACGCCGGCGCCCCGCCCGACGGCCAGCAGCGGCAACGGCGGGGGCGGCGGCGACAGCCTGGCAGGCATCACGATCGGGCCGGAAAATCGCTGCTCGCACTATGATTCGGACGACTATTCCTATCCGCAGAGTGTCGAGCCGCATATCGTCAACCAGCAGGGCGGGCGCATCTACGGCCCGTACACCGGCACCTACTTCGCCAGCATCCGAGACACCGACATCGAGCACATCGTCGCCCGCAGCGAGGCGCACGACAGCGGCCTGTGCGGCAGGGACGGCAACACCAAACGCGCCTTCGCCCGCGACCTGCTCAACCTCACCCTGGCCAGCCCCAGCGTGAACAGGCACCAGAAGGTCGACAAGGACCTGGCGCAGTGGCTGCCGGCGCTGAACCAGTGCTGGTACGTGAACCAGGTCGTGCAGGTGAAGCGCAAGTACAATCTCTCGATGGACCAGGCCGAGGCCAACACCGCCCGCCGCGTGCTGGGCGGCTGCAGCAGCACCGCCATGGTGTTCACCGACCAGGGCTCGGCCCCGCAACCGCCGCCGGCCACGGCAACGCCCGTGCCGCCGCCGGCAGGGTCGGGCAGCAACTGCGACAGCAATCCGCTCGGGTGCTACGACGACAACGGCAACGGCCGCATCACGTGCGCCGAGGCGCGCCGGCACGGGATCGCACCGGTGCCGCGCGGGCATCCGGCGTATCAGTATATGCGCGACGGGGATGGGGACGGCGTTGTTTGTGAGTGAGGGGGGGAAGGATATGGCAACGGTTCAGCTTTATTGGCAGAAATTTTACACCACCGGGGACGGCGCGATTCACCGTTGCGAAGTCAAGGCCCGTAAAGAAGGGGACGCGCTGGTCATGGAGGTGTACGACAGAGGAGGGGCGGTGCTCAGCCAATTCAACGTTTCTGCCTACTACCGGTTCGAAGACAGCCAGCGCCGCATACCGCTCTATGACGATGAGGGATTTGGCGGTGTCGCTGGTGCACAGGAGGCGCTGGCGTAGTGGTATTTCGAAAACGCGCCGACGTTGCTGGTGACGCTGGCTGGATAGAGGTAGGCCCTGACCACCGGCCTTGCCCAATTAAGCTGCTTGAGCCGACTGTAGCATGCTGTACCTCTCGTTCGTTATCGACGGCTCAGACGCCAGACGATGACGAATTGTCGCAACTACTTCTGCATCCAGGTCGAGTGAAGCGATCACGGCTTCGTCTAGCGACCGGCGAACGGGACACTCCTTCATCTGGGGCAAAGGCAACAACACATCCTCAGCGTGTGCAACGTAAGTTTCTGCCAAAGCATCCGCCGCCTTCTTTCCGATTGCGGTGAAATTTGGTACGGCCAAAGAACGCAAATTTTCCACTGAAAAATGGGGGTAGGAGAGCGCCCTGTTAGAACGGTCGCCCAACATAGCCAGGATTCCGATTGTTGAGTTCAGATAGACACAATTAGCCATTTCCAATATTTCTGTGTCAAGGCCCTGAAATCTAAATCGACATGGCATCCATGCCGATCCAACAACTGGGGTGTCTAGCCGAACACTTAACGATCTGACAGTATTAAGTCGCAGCCGCTGTGGCAAAAGAAATGTACCGCGTTGTGTCCAGTTCCTTTCCGCTTGGCGCACTTTCGCCGGCTTAGCGTTGATATAGGTGTCCCACGTTGTGAGCATTGATTGAATTCGTTCTGTCTTGTGATCCCAAAGGGCGACTCGTCCCAGCTCGTCCGGCATGTTGACCTGTTTGAAATTTTCCCGAACCCCTTGCCCTGCCGGTCCGATCTCAGAAACTAGCGCTAACGCATTTGTGGGGAACAATTTGCTCGTTTTCAAAGAAGCGAACATCTGGCACAGATACGGCAACAAAAACTGAACAGCACTCCAATCTCCTGCAGCAATCTTCCATTGCGGCCATACCTGTAATGTGCCGTAATCCGAAATCACACCACCCTCGCCTCTAATTGCGTTTGCAACGGGAATAGCACTGGAGGGAGATTCTGGATTCTCCGCAAGATTGATGATGCGGGTTGCCGGTTTAGGGTCAGCATCGTTATTCCACCGCCGGCAAATCAACAACATTTCTGAGATGGAGGTGTTTTCCGAAAAATAGATGCGTTCTGGATCATGTGAAGTTATGATTGTTTCAATGTGATAGTGCTCCGCCAGGAATCTACGGATGCGAAGGGAAGAAGCATTGGTCGCGGTCACAAGAGGAAGGACAGCGGCAATGACCCCAGTGTCCTTCTTGCTGATATGCTCTGCCAAAAACAAAAAAGTGTTCGCGTTGCTGGACAGATGAACAGGTGCATTTTCAAATAAGAATCGCTCCCGTCCTTTAAGTTGATTCTTTTCTCGGGTACTGAACTGTTTGTGGCGCAGACTGTCTCGCGTAAAGGGCGGATTCATTATTACTAAATCAGAAAGTTCGGCATGGTCAGCCTCTTCCTCAGTATCTATCTGCGTTACTGTTTTGCCTTTTTCAGGCCATGGCATCAAAAATGGCTGATGTTTTAACAACTCCAACGACCCAAGACGTGGGACGCCTGTTTTATCCTCTATCCCTAAGAGAGCACGGAAAATCTTCATTTTGCTAAATTGGGTTGTGGGGGACAGCAGACCAAGAGTGGTTGCAGCCAGATGTGTAGCAGTCAGATTAACGTCGTAACCGCTAAGTACCTGCTCTATCAATGCTTCTGACACGCTTTCATTTTCCGTCGAGTGCGGAGACAGCTCTCGTATTCGTTCTGCGGCTGCCATGAGAAGGGTGCCGGTGCCACAGGCGGGGTCAACGATACGCAATCGACTAATGGCTTCGCTATCTCTCCAGTCGCACATCTTGTCATCGATGGCAAGCGTGGCCAACAGCGCAGCGGCGGCTGTTGTCGTGTAGAACGATCCATCATAGCGGGCGGTATCTAGAACCGTGTGAAAAATGCGACCCAACAGATCGTGCCGTAACCCGGCAATGGAGCGGACCGCCTTTAGAGCTGCTCGCGCGCAGTCTTGAATGGCAGTAGTAAAGGCAGCGTCATTGGAGCAGGACAGCAATGCAACTCTAGCTGTTTGAAAGATAGGTTGATAGTCCAACGCCAGGATGAGGTCCCACGCATCGGCAAACGACTGAATTGGATCGGTGGAGTCAGCACAATGATGCGCCATCTCGGGCGGCCAGTTACCTTGAAACGGCTCTGGAGGGTTAGTTCTATTGTCTAGCTCTGGTTTCAACTCGTCTCTATATCTGTCTAATCTCGCATGAAACATGATTGCAGTTGCAATGACAAGAAAGGCACGTTTAGCCGCTGGATTCCAGTTCTTTCTGTTCTTGCTCTGAGGTTTGGCTGGTAAATCCAGTTCTCTGGCCATATCTTGTTTCTGGTTGTCGGTAAGGCGAGATACTGCCAGATCAAGGCTGGAAGATAGCATTTTAGCTAAATTGTCAGGATCGCCCAGCAGTGACTTTGTATGCCGTATTGCTGATGCCAACTGCGTTATGCTTCCAGTAGTCCAGTTGTCTTTTTCTGAAGGAGTAGATGAATGTGTACGAACCAACCAAAGCAGCTGGGCGGAAGGTAACGATTCATAGGTCGTGTTGTCTGGATAACAGACTGCAACTGCACAATCGGCCAATCCTTGCTTCAGCCGCGCGTCAGCATCTTTAATAGCCGATTTTTTCTTCGAGGCACCCTGTCCATGTTCAGCTTCCAGTGCAATCACGGCCGGATCAAGTATGATCTCTACATCAATACGCAAATTGCCTGGTTTCTTGACTTCCGGTGTAGCGTCCAGACCCAGCTCCGTCAGATGAGAGGTTAGCCAAACATTTAGTGTGTGTTCGTGTACCTTGCTCATGAGACAATCATTTCCTTCTTATCGACAGAAACGCATGAAAGTTATAAACCCACAGTGCTGTTCTGGGCGCTGGAGTGCGCGACATCAGCGAGGGCTGCTGCTAGGCTACCCCGGGCAGAGTAACCCGGCAGGCTGCGCACGCGTGCGCGCCGCCGCTCAGAACAGCAAGATTGGTTTGTCAGATCAGGGTTTGGTACAATCGAAGTATCCATGAGATCGCCCTCGTGGATCACGCCGGTGCGGTTCGCCCCGCGACCGGCTTTTTTGCGCCCCCAGTTTGCCACAGATTTTACAGGCCGCGAAAACTCACCACGCGCGCTGCCGGTGGCCGTGTGAAGATTGCCGCGGCACTCTAAAGTCTTGGCAGGTCCGCAGCGTGATCTGGGGAATGTTTTGGCTGTCATCAGCGGCCACCTGCGCCGCTCTGATAATGACCTCAACGACGGCTTGGTTCAGAAATCGTTACTAGGCTACCAGCCGCCGGCATCTGAGTCCCTCATGCCTGCCGACCCTATTCCGGTGCTTGTCGGACTAACATAACGGGTGGTACAAGCATCGGGGGCAGGTCAATTGCTTCCGGGCTGGCAGGCTACAAATACCTGAAGTCTTGAAACGGTGCGTCTGACGGCGTATATAAGCGACTGGCCAACGCCACAAAAGGCATGTTTTAACTTACGCCTTGTTCTCCAAATAAAATTATCGAGCACTCCAAGATTTCACAATCCACGACCTGCCAATGCTCGTTTACATAACGTCGCGAAGGAAGCTCGCTGAATCCGACGGCACCCCTCATTCAACAAATTTAAGTACTCAAATGTCCAATCATCTGAGAAATTCCTATCGCTGAGGGCTTCCAGCAATACATTAGAACTTGGTTTTCTGTCCTTAAGGCGCTCGGCAGGAACCACTATCCAGCGCGGTGTGGGAAGGCTGATGGCCAGAGCAAAGAATCCGACTGCCCCGGACAGATCTACAAGCGAGGCGAAATCCTCACCTGTCAACTGTCGCGGGCGTGGTCCGCTCACCTCAGCTTCAATCTCGAAGCGAAGCTCTTCCTTACCTCTGGCCACGACAATATCTGGGTGCCCGAACTGGTTAATCTTTTCCACTCGATAGTTAAGCCGTAACAGTACGTGGGCGGCCAACGCCTGCACCTTGTATCCAAATTCAGAGGGAGAGACGCTCAGGCGCATATTCTCAATACAATCGGAGGCTTGGAGCTTCACCAAATTATTCATACACAATCTTCAAGGTTGGCCCGCTGCGTGGCAACCAACCGGTAGGCTCGATGATAACGTAGCTGTCCTTATCAAACACTTTCGGTATCATCTCCTGAAACCGCTCGGTTTCCTGGGAGGCAACAATTAGTTGAACGTTACGCCCTAGTTCTCGTAGACGCTCCAGCAAAATATTGATGTGTTCTGTGTCTAGGGCTCGCGTGGGATCGTCTAGCATAACCAAGTACACCTCGGTGGGCGTATCGTCTGTCTGGCTGAACGCAAAATGGGGGACGACAGCCAACGCGCTCTCGGCCTGGCCGTTCAGCACGCCTGTTGGATCTTCTCTACCAGCAGGGTCGTGACTGCTTGCAACGCGTAACTGTAGTTTCGGAAGGGTATTTCTCGAAATTAGCAATCGGTCATACCAAGGATGCTGTGTCAACGCGCTGAAGGCCTTGGAAAGGCTATCTGATACTCGTGGGATGTTCTGTGCAAGTTGATTGCTGAGTTGGGAGCTCACTGCATCTTTGATTTTGCGGACCGATTCTCCAAATGCAACTAAAGAATTGTAGGAGTCTATAGCTCGCTTGAGTTCCTTTCTGTCCGCCTGCAAATTAGTTAGACGTGTTTGGATCCGGTGAAACCGGATCTCCTCGTTGAGCCGGTCCAGTTGAGCGCGTTTGGATGCGAACCACGCCTCCTGGTCGTTCAGCCGAGCATTGACAGTTGATACTTTCTGAGAATAGTTCTCGATCAACTGGTTAATGTCATCAGTCTCGGTCAGTCTAACCTTGTCTTCATCGCCAACGAGATTCATGATAGCTGCCGCTTTGGTATGTAATGATTGCAGCTGAGTTTTTTCTGTCTCCAGGAGATCTGCTAATTCTTTAGACTTCTGAAGTTGAGATTCAAGTGCGGTCACTATCGAACTTGGGGCCTCATCAGACTTGCTTGCGGTGCTCTGCAGGGCCAATTCCAAAACTCGCCGGTCGTGATGTGAATCACAAATTGGGCAAGGAGCCTCCTCGGAGTCGTTTCGTCCAATTAAGGTAATTGCATCCTGAATAATCCGTCCCTTTATGAATTCTGTCGTAGCCTCAAATCTCGCATCTTCAAGCTTTTGCTGCAATTCATCAGGTGTAAGTCCATCATATACGGATTCCAATTTGTACTCTGCCTTTTGGACCGTGACCTCTTGCTTTTCGATTTGAGTTTGAAGATCGCGCAATTCTTCCAGTCGTCCGTAGGATCTGGTCAAATTCTCTGCTTCCTCTTTTAGACTGACTTGGTCTTGAGTGCGCCTTTTGACAAGTGATTCTTCAGCGTTTTCTACTAGAGCAGACAGTGACAACCCTTCCAAGATATCACTAGGTGAGTTCCCGGTGACTTCTTCAATGAAATTGCGCGCCTTTTGTTCTGACATAGCGATTGACGGGGTCGGCCCGGTGCCCCAAGGTGGAGCATTCAAAATATGGCCTCGACGGGTTTCCTCACCTGCTATCTGATCGTTGATGTTCTTTCGGGCATCCGTGAGTTCTGCGTCTAGCTCGTGCTCAGCCTCAGTCTGGTCTTCCAAGAAATCTTCAAGGTTGCTTAGCAGTGCTTGTGGATGCGTCAGATCGAGATAGTTGAAGACAGTCCGTTCAAAGGGGTCAAGATCTTCCGGTAGTCTGCGAAGTGGGGCCGACTGAGGCGCAAAGATAATATGTGTGCCCTCACCGGCATCCACCGAGTCGAGTTGAGGCATTACCTCTCGTATGGGGTGTCTGGTTCCGTGCCGATCGGTGAGAGTGGGCTCACTACTACTGCCGGCGCCAAGGTTTAGTGTGCGACGAAGGATCCAGAGTTCTCCGTCGCGTATTAGCTCAACCGTGACGCGACAATCTCCGGAGTAGTGCTGATTCTTTATGACCTCGTTTGGGCGGTATGCTGAACCAAAAAGACCCCAACGAACGGCTTCTACAATACTGGATTTCCCGTTTCCATTTCGACCAAGCAGGAACACATGGCGACTTTTAAAGTCTATTGTCTTGGGCGATGTGAATCCCTTAAATCCTTCTATTTCAACACTTTGAACCCTGAATCCGCCAGCCATCGATCTTACCTCGCTTTGAACTGTTCAAGTCGGCTTCTTACGTTGTTTTCGAGTCTTTCCCTTTCAGCGTCCAAGTAAGTCTTGACGGCTTCAGGGCCTTCTCTTTCAAAGTGGTCGGCCATCGGTGCCCATAGCTCCCTAGTGTCTGGAGCTAGCTGCTGAGCGACCGCTTCATTAAAAGATTGAATGGTTTGTTTTTCTTGCATTCTCTCCTCCGTTATAGTCCTTGGTCGGGAGACCAAGGCGATTGCATCTAAATTGGGTTGAGAAATAGGTGAGATGACGTAAGCGAGACGATTTGATACGATAGAGAGTCCTTTCAATAGACAAGGGAGGACTCATGGGGGAGATAAAGGGCGTATCACTGTTTGAGCATTTCGAGGATTTGGAAGATCCTCGCGTTGAACGCACAAAGTTTCATCAGTTGAGCGACATCATCATGATTGCAATATTTGCAGTCATATGCGGAGCGGATAACTGGGTCTGGATATAGGAATTTGGACAGGCTGACCTGCCCCCGACGTTTGTACCACTTGTTATGTTAGTCCTTCAAGCACGGGGACAGGTTCGGCAGGCAAACGGTCTCACGCGCAGTCGGTACGACAGTGGCCAGAACTGACGGTGCGTTTGTTAGTTGAAGATATCGCCTGTCGTGAGCCAAACGTCTCTCTCCGCCCAGTGAGCCGTTTTTCGGGCACTTCCTCAACATTAGAGTATAGGGGTTTATATACGAAGGTAGCATCCGTATACCGTTCTGGTAGCACGGCACGGCCTCACTGCACCCACCGTTACGCTACCGGCGCGAATGCCCCACGCGCCATGATGTTCCGGGCAGCATTCACGTCTCTATCTGCAACATGACCGCAACCCGAACACTCAAATACCCGATATATCTTGGCCCTGGCGTTCACGACGCCACACGCCGCACACCTGCGAGATGTGTACGCAGGGTTGACTTCGACAAGTTTGCGACCGGCCCATTCTGCCTTGTACGCCAACTGTTGTCTGATCATACCCCACGTCTGCGCCAAAATTTCTCGGTTTAGTCCTCGCTTATGTACGCCTCCCGCAGCCGTCATGCTTCTCACTTTCAAATCCTCCATGACGACTGTTCCGTACTGACGAACCAAGTCGGTCGTAATGACGTGGCACTCGCTACGATTCCGTATGGCGTTCCGTCGCTTTTCCGTCGCGAATGCCGCCACCGCTTTACGACGACCATTACTCCCTCTTTTGCATCGACTAACGGCCCTTTGCAACCTGCGCTCGCGTCTACGATCCACGACGCGTCTTTCCACCACCTCACCGCTACTTAGCGTCATGCGTTGGTTTACACCCAAATCGATTCCGACGATTAAGTCGTTCTGTGGTAGCGGCATGACCTGTTCTCGGTACACCAGATCAGCCCACAGATGCCGACCCCGCATCACGAACCGCAAAGCCTTGAGTTGACCACCGTCGGGCAACTTACGAGAAGGTCGTATCCGCATCGACGGCAACCCCTTAACGCATATGCGATTGCCCTTTACCATTGCGGGCGTCACCTCTGCGAGTTCGATGCACCGATATCGCCCCGAACCCCGAAAACGCGGGTAGCCGGGCTTTTCCCCCGCCTTGACGCGCCGGAAGAAACTTTGAAACGCGCGCTCCACCCGGACCAGAACCCCGCGCGCAATCTGCACACTCAGATCACGCCACCACTGCGATTTCGTCCGCAGACGTGTCAAACGCTTCATCTGCGCAAACTTCGACATACCCATTCCGCACGCTCTATAGATGTTGCGTCGTTCTTCCAGAGAACGATTGTACAGCCATCTGCACGCCCCCAACACCTCTCGTATGCGTCTATACCCCGCGCTCGACAAATACACGCGTTCCTGATATGTCTTGTGCATCACAATCATCTCAGTCATCCTGTGTTACTTTGCGATATAATCTCCAAAGTATACAGTACCCATATGTAATCAGCGTGTCATTCTGGTCTGTTTCTGTGCCAATATCGTGCCAATATTGAAGCAAACTGTCTCCAGCCCGACAGAATGGCGACCAGTCACGTCGGTCCACAAACGCGAACACGCCGGATCAGCATGATCCGGTGCTCTCAAACTCTGGCCGTCAAGCTTGTTGCAGTTTTCAAAATCGGGGCAGCGAACAGTGAAGACCAGCAAATTCCGGGTCACGCACAATACTGGAAAGACGGTGCCAGCCACTGCTCAACCACGTGTAAGACCGAAGTCGAAGATGCGGCTGTGCATAGCGGGCGCAGTGAGGGCACAATGTAGGAGGGAAGCGTTTCCCGGTTTTCCAGGGGGCTTAGAACCATCTGAGGCGATACAGCGCGAAAGTAGCCGCTACCCGGCCACGACTCTAGCTGATGAAGAGATAAACCACCAACGGGTGCCCTTCCTGAAGAGGCTTCCAAACAGTCGCCTGGGACGCTCCCAACTCCGCTTGATCACGTACCACCTCTGCCAGCACCATTCCCACCCCAGATCTTCCGCACCTAACCTTGCAATCGGTCTAGCAGCCAGGTCCGCCGCGCTCTCCTCCAGCTGATCCAATGCGAGGCAGCGCATGAATGACAGTCGGAATCCGGCTCCGCGCCTGCCGAGGCAGGGCCAACGCCTGGGATCCAGCCGCTCCTCTCCTCCCCCCGTCAAGCCGCCTCCGCGCAAGCCTTGAACTTGCAACCGGTGTCTCCCGTCGCCGACCTCTCCCCGCCGCCCCCCATCTTTAGTCGGCCCAAGATGACCGATATCTGTTTCGCCTGAAGTGTGAGCAGTTTGGCGCCAATTCTCAAAATTGGCATAAAATTGACACGAATTTTTCCAAAAACTCCATAGAGAATACATATCAATGATGTATACTTATAGACTTATTCGAGTGCGCCGCAAACGGCGCAACGCGCCCTGATCAAAGCCGGCCGCATCCGTCTGGATACACCCTATTTTTCCCGTTTTATCATCAATTTATTTGAGGACAATCGTATGAGACGGCACACGCAATCCTTAGCCCGCGGCACACTGGCTCTCATCTTCGCCGCTGTCGCGCTCATCTCAACTGCCGGCAGCGCCTCCGCCTCTGAAGAGCACATCGTCCAACCGGGGGAAACGCTGAGCCAGATCGCTAGATTTTACGGTACAACCGTTGCAGACCTGCAGCAGCTCAACGGCCTGCCGGACGCCAACTTTGTCTGGTACGGCCAGCGCCTTTTGATCGACGCCAGCGAAACTGCAGCTCCGGCACCCGAGAGTGCCGAGAGCTATCAGCTTTACACCGTCCAGCCGGGCGACACCCTGTTCCTTCTGGCCGGAAAGCATGGCATCAGCCTGACCAGGCTCATGTCCATCAATGGATTCTCCTCCGAGGAATGGCTCAAAGTGGGTCAGGAACTGCTGGTGCCCCGCGCGCTCGCACCCGCCCCTCAACCTGCGCATCAGGTCTCTGCCCTGCAGCCCGCGCCGCCCATTGCCGCGATGCAACCAGGGCGGATCCGCCCCGCTGTCCATACCGTGCAGCCAGGAGAACGACTCTCGGATATCGCGCAGCGGTACGGTGTCAATCCTGGTGCCCTGGCCCGGTTGAACGACCTGCAGAACAACAGCGCTCCTGAGCCTGGCCGGGCCCTGCGCATTCCAACTGAAAACGCGCTCGAACTCCTCGAAGGCATGAGTCAGAGGCTTGACCCGGCCCGCTACCCCACGCGCACCGAGCGCTGGATCGAGGTCGACCTCAACCAACAGATCGCAATCGCCTATGAGGGCGCCGCACCGGTCAGAGTCTTCCTCATCTCCTCCGGAGTAGGCGACTCGCCCACCGTCACCGGCACATACCGTATCTGGGCCAAGATCGCCATGCAGGACATGCGCGGCGGCAACCGCGCCGCCGGCACCGCCTACCACGTGACCGAGGTCAAGAATGTCCAGTACTTTCACGAAGACTACGCCTTTCATGGCACCTACTGGCACAGCAACTTCGGCACGCCCATGAGCCGCGGTTGCATCAATATGACCGAAGAGGATGCCGAGTGGCTCTTCGATTGGGCGTCCCCCTTCATGTACGACGATGACGATGACGGCTGGATGTTCAGCACCCGCGCCAACCCGGGCACGCTGGTACTGGTCCATGAACGATAACGGGCGCATCGCCCCGCTCCGCTCCGAAACTCTGACCGCAATGGCAAAGAAACCGGCTTTCCCCAGCGACCAAAAGGCCCTGAGAGTCTCCCTGTTTCAAGACCCTCCCTATAGCGGTAAGACCGGGAAACCGTGCAAAGTACCCAAGATCATTTATTCAGCATGCGAATAGACCAAGGAGGCTCAAATGCCAAAACGATCCGCTTTCCTTAGCCTGCTCCTCATCGCAGCCTTGATGCTGGCCGCATGCGTCGCGGCGCCGCCCGCCTGGGCTTCGATGGAAGAGCCGCCTGCCGATATGAGCGGCAGGGTTCTCGTCGAAGCGGGCGGAATGATCCGCATCGGTGGCTCCTTCGCCCTGACCGGGCCGGTCCCCGACCCCGGCCTCGACATCCGCCACGGCGCCGAACTGGCCGTCGATGACCTCAACGCGGCCGGCGGACTCGAAGGCTTCATGTTCGAGCTGGTAGCCGAAGACGGCGCCTGCGACGGCACGCAGGGAACCAACGTCGGCAACAAGTTCGCCGCCGACGAGACCATCGTCGCCGTCACCGGCGGCACCTGCTCCGGCGAGACCTTCGGCCTCATGCCGATCCTGCAGGAGGCGCGCATCCCCTTCGTCAGCCCCAGCGCCACCAATCCCGACATCACCTCCGCCGACTGCGACGTCTGTAACCGCGTCGCCCTCAGCGACGCCCTCCAGGGCGCCATCGATGCCGGCTTCGTATTCGGTGATCTGGGCCTCACCAAGGTCGCCGTCGTTCACGATAACTCCGACTATGGCAAGGGCCTGGCCGAGATCTTCCAGGATAACATTGCGGGGTTGGGAGCCGAAGTGACCAGCTTCGAAGGCGTCCAGGTGGGCGATACCGACTTCCGTGCCATGCTGGCCAGGGTTGGCGCCGGTGGGCCCCAGGCCATCTTCTTCGCCGGATACTCCACCGAGGCCGGCCTCATCGCCCAGCAGATGACCGAAACCCCCGGCCTCGAGGACACCGCCTTCATGAGCGTTGACGGCGCCTACACCCAGCAATATCTCGAAGCCGCCGGCGGCGCCGCTGAAGGCACCTACATCTCCTTTGTTGCCGGCGCCGATTCCGAAGTGATGAACGCCGAATTCGACGCCAAGTACCTGGAGAAATACGGTGTCAGCCCCGACGATCTCGGCCCCTTCCACAGCCAGAGCTACGACTCCGTCACGCTGATCGCCGTCGCCCTGTCGGCCGTCGCCGCGGTCGACGATAACGGCAACCTCGTAATCGACCGCGAGGAACTGATCTCCGCCATCCGTTCCGTCGATGCATTCGCAGGCCTCACCGGCACGATTAAGTGCGACGGCATCGGCGAATGCGGCGCCGGCGGCGTACAGATTTTCCAGATTACCGACGGTGCTTTCGTTCAGGTCTCCGGTCTCGGTATGGAGTAAACCACAACACAATCAGGAGAGAGAACGTCATTGATACCCGGCCAGCCCACCGTGCGCGGCAACGCGTTAACCCGGGGAAGACTGTCCAATCGAATGCGGAATGCGCATCTTAGCCCACGAGGAACGGCGGGCGGCTGGGGGGATGATGGTTGATTGGGGCGCGGGGATGGAGTTCTTGGACGCGACGTTGAGTCTGGCAGTTGGGTTCTGCCTGATGGGCAGGCTGTTCTGGCTTGTGAGGAGGATAAAGGGGCGATGATTATTACATCCGATGCGCTGCGTAAGCATTGGTGGGCACTATCAGAAAACGCACGATCTTTCCATAGAATTCTATGCGAGAATCAAGACGGTGTTCCGAAGCAAGAGCTGCTAGCCACTACTGATGATGGAGTCAGTTAAATCCTCGGTTGGATCGGGCGCGCTATTGAGGAGGCAGGAGGCGGCCGGTACTATCAAGGCGAATGCTATGAATGGGGGGAGTATGCTACCGCCTGAAAGATCATTCGCGCCCCGTAGTGGGCGAACTGCTAGGACATCACGAAAAGGAAAAAACGCAGCGAAGGGATTGAGTCTTTTGGAGGAATCAACCCTTCAAATCCTGAGAGAGGCGTATCCTGCCGCTCTAAAAGCAAGTGAAATCCGTGATGAGCTGGGCATTCAGGATCCACGAAGAGGCGTCAATACCTACCTGACAGATAGCTTACTCAAGCGTTTGGAGGAACGCGGGCTCGTCGCGCAGACAAGAGAACGCGGTCCCTGGAAGTTGACCGTCACCTAGACGAATCGACCAGCCGCCCGGCCAGCCCACCGTGCGCGCAAGCGTGAACCCTGGGTTACATCAAAGCCGGTGGAATGGGACCCCCAGTGGAACGGCGGGCGGCTTGGGAGGAGGAGAGCGGAGATGACAAGGGGCGCGGGAGGATCACGTTGGACCCGGAAAGAGCTGTTGGCAGTCCTGTATTTTTATATCAAATGCAAACCGGGTTTGACGTCTCCTCAGAATCACCCGCGCATCGTAACCCTCTCTAAAGCGATGGGGCGCACTGTCAGTTCGATTGCCAATGCGGATAGCCAATTACAGGTCACAAGATCCTGCGTACCCCGGACGCGGCCTGGAAGGTGGTGGTCAGTATATAAAGATCTGGCGTGAATACGAAAGTGACCCTGACCGATTGCCGGCCGAAGCGCGGCGATCCTATCAGGAACGCATTCCTGGCGACGCTCGATGACCACACCCAACCGGACGAACCGCACCATGCGGACGGCGGGCTGCCTGGACCCGCTGTTCAACGCGAACCGTAACTACGCCGCGCCCGTCGGCAGCGAGGTCGCGGGCGCGGCCTTCAAGGACACCTGGATACCGAACGATGTGGACGGGCAGACAGGCGAAGGCATCTTCGAAATGTGTGCCGGGGGCAGGGTTAAGGGGTGATTGGAGCGAAGCAACCCGTGTTCAGGAGCAGAACGATGGAAGAGCCAAGGATTCCCAATTCATACCACACATTTATGCGGTTAATCAGGAGGCTTCAGGAGCAAGACCCGAACGCCGGCCGGAAGGTGCTGAAGCGGCGCATCATCGATCTGCTGGATCTGCCGCTGGAGATGGATGACCCGTACTGGGACGAGCAGGAATTTTCCTATCTGCGGTCGAGTCGGACACGTCGGGCGCTGTTCGAAGACCGGTTCAACCTGGCGATGTACGAGATACGGAAAGAAAAGGGGAAGTCGTGATTATTGAAAATTTGGGGGACTATCAAGTTGACTAGCCAAAACAGAACAAACATGCTGCAACGGTAGTGTATTCAGGAGACAGGGGCCATGGCTGGCTTTCATGTAGGTGGGCGGTTTTCCGGGCGAGCTGTAATTGGATTTGTCCTGGAATGGATTTTGGCGCTCTTGATCGAATACGGCCTTATCATTCTGCTGACGACAGTTATCGTGTTTGCAATCGGTTTTTTCAGAGACTAACTGCAAATGGACAAGTACGAAGGCATGGCATTCGTGAGCGGGGAGATATGCAGGCTGACCGGCGTATACCGCGCCCGCTGTCATCCGATGGTTCGGATTGAACTCGATGAGGGCGAGATTTTCCCGCCATGCAAGGCCGGCGGCAGCCAGCATACCGCTATCTGGGAATACGTCGGGTCCCCCTAGAAAGGCTAGTCAATAGGTCGCAACTATGACAAACGGAACTATGACAAACAAGGAGTGCGCCTTTCTGACCGGAGCCCTTCTTCTCCTCCTTGTTTTTGTGCTAACAGGTGAGTACATCAACGCTTTCCTCAATGTTGTGCTGTCAGGTCAGTACTTCAACGCTGTCAGACTGATCCTCGCTGCTGCAGTCCCACCATTGGGGTTGATCCTGGAGTTGCAATTGCAACTCTACAACTGAACGGGTTTTGGCTAGTCAACTTGATAGTTCCCTTTATTTGGACGATGAGGGGCCTACCTGAGCCGTGATAACAGACAAATCGTGGAGTTTTTACACGATGATGGATCCAGAAAAATAAGAGGAAAGAGCGTATGGCAGCTACAGCGATTTTCTATAGGGGGATGTTTAAGCATCAGTTGGAACTAATGCCCAGCGCCCAGGAGCAGGAAAAGAGCATACGTCTTTTCATGCAGCCACATTCAAGATTGCCGATAAAGGAACTGAGAGACGATCCCCCTAGCCCAATGAATCCGGTCATTCTTTATCTTTCTACGAATGAGGATTTTGCGAGGGTTTCCTGGCGGGCGGAGATCATTGACTGGAGAGATAAGCAGAAGCTCAGCGAAGAAGAACGGCAACAGGTAGATAGAGAGGTGCGGTATTACGATTCTGGCCTTTTCGGCATTGAAGAAGGGATGGTCAACCTTCTCCAGATCCGTAATCTGGTAAACTTTGACTCTGGTTTTTCCGTGACGGAATTGACGAAGATTGAGAACGGAAGAGCGGTTTCAGAAAATGCTTTTTGGTCTGGGTGGATCTACGTTAGAGAAAGAGAATCGCGTCAGCACGACGACGGCGAATAATGAAAGGAGAAATCATGGACGAGAATACACGGCAGGGTCAGGCGGGGCTTGGCATGACAAAGGCAGTAACTAGCGTCAACTAAATTCGACCGGTGTTAAACTCGGAAATGGGATTTTGGCATATAACCCCCAAAATTTTAGTCTGATTGGTAGGGTGAAGAAGCTTGGGAACGACTAAGCCGTCCCCCCCGCATCGGTTAGCCTGCTGCGAGGCCGGGTGCGATGCGCTCAGTGCTCAGGGCTTTGCCGCCAACCCCGTTTCGGCAAAAACAGGACACGGACCCATCGGAAGACCCAAATACCCGCCCTCGCAGGCGTCACGAAAACATGCGGGCGGGGCACAATATCGTATGCCGGGCAACCCATTGACTAGCGAGCCTGCCCCACCATGTTTCAGGCGCAGAGGACGATTTCATCTGCCGGCCTCCTTCTCGATCCTGCTCCTGCTCGCGCTGCTTCTGTCCGGATGTGGCGACAGACGTGCCGCGCCCGCTTCCGTCCTCCCCGCAACCGCGACCCTGCCGGCGCCGACCGCCCGAGCCGCAACCTCTACCTTGGACCGGCCGGCAGCGCCTCCGAGCAGCCCTGCGGCCAATCCGCGCGCGACCGCAGAACCTGTGACGGCAGCATCCCTGCTCGATGAGGCCGCCTATCTTCACCAAATCGGCGACTACAGCCAGGAGCAAAGGTTGCTGCAAACGCTGCTGGCCGATCTCCCGACGGAGCCTGCTCAAGGACGGCAGACACCCCCCTCCCGTACGCAGACGCGCGCCGCAATCCTCTACCGGCTCGCCTTAGCCTATCTGGCAGCTGACGATCCGCAACCGGCGCTGGACGCGCTTGAGCAGCTCCGGCGCATGGGCGACGCCCTGGCCGCGGGTGAGATCAACCTGCCTTCCACGAACGGAGAAACGGTGGCGCAGATCCTGATCAACAGCCTCTTCCTGCGCGGGGAAGCTCTGGCCGGCGTGGACCGCTCCACCGAAGCCGCGGCCGCCTACCGCGCATTCCTGGCGCAACGACCCCAGCTCTCCGGTGTCGTAGAGGAACGCATCGCCGATGCACTCCTCGCGGCCGACGAACGGCTGCAGGCCGCTGACGCGCTGCGCCGGGCCGCCGCCGCAGCCATAACCGCAGACGAGGAAGTTCGCCTTCTCGAGCGGCTGGCAGCCGTACTCGAAGGTATAGGCCGCTGGGACGAAGCCGCCTCCATCTACGATGAGATCCTCTTCGGTCCGCTTTTCGAGCGCGCAGAACCGGGCCCGGATCAGGCCGCGCCGGCGTCTGACAATATCCCCGCCTACAGAGAAGCCTCCATCTACCGCGCCGGCTATCTCCATCGCGCCGGCATGGCCTATGCCGCGGCCGGCGAAGAAGTAACCGCTATCCTCCGCTGGAGCATGGCGCTGACCGAAAATCCGGCCAGCGACGCCGCCTACCTGTCTCTCATTCAACTGGTGAACAGGGACGTACCCGTCGACCCCTTCCTGCGCGGGGAGATCTATCTGTCCGCCAACGCCTACGCACCGGCCATCTCCGCCTTTGAGCATTTCCTGGAGAAGTCGCCGCATGCCGCCCGCGCCGGCGAAGCCTGGCTGGGAATCGCCCGCTCCCTGATGGGGTTGGAACGGTGGCCAGACGCCCGTCTTGCCGTCGACCGCGTGCTGACCGACTTTCCCAACTGTGTCTGCTTTGGCGAGGCCTGGTTGGCGCGGGCGCACATCGCGTCTGCAGAGGGCGCGCCCGCCGAAGGACGGCGCCTCTACCGTACATTCGCCGCAGCGCATCCCGACGACCCGCTCGCGCCGCAAGCCCTGTGGCTGAGCGCGCTGTCTGCTCTCGAAGCCGACACCCAACTGCGCACCCCCGCCGCACCGGTCCCCCGCGTCGCGGTCGATCCTTTTGACGAAGCCGCGGCCGATCTGCTCAGGCTGGCGGACGTCTTCCCCGGCAACCCGCGCGCCGCCGACGGGCTGGCCGTCGCCGCAATCGGCGCCTTCGAACGCGGCCGTTACCAGTACGCCGCCAACCTCTTCGAACGGCTGCTCTCCGAGTACCCCCATTCGCAGCCGGACTTTGCGACCTACTGGCTCGGCCGC
>Ga0209544_1001113_pt1 | contig 31511 bp, 29 predicted proteins | sample MesohylPK_FD_187297 | JGI IMG/M metagenome (GOLD analysis project Ga0209544, IMG submission 187297) | Host-associated microbial community of the marine sponge Aplysina aerophoba from Gulf of Piran - sponge mesohyl, lysed by proteinase K... | ecosystem: Host-associated > Porifera > Sponge >... | reverse complement strand
CCCCCTCGTAGAGCACCTGGTGGTGAAGAATGTACTGATGCTGGTCCTCCAAAACGCAGACCGGGAGTCCCAACTCCGCCTGTACCCCCGCCTTACCTTTGCTGATCCAACGCGTATGCGGCTCGTGAACTGAGAAAATCTTCTCCGAATGCGGAATCTTTTCGCCCCTGAGCAACCGCCGATCCACCTGATCGATCAGTTTCAAGCTGCATCCCAGGTAGTGCTGCCACGGATCACTGCAATCTGCCCCCAACCTCCGCTGCGAAGCCAACGCCTTCTTCACCAGCTTTCTGCAGTGGTGCAGATATTTGCGCACCCGATCACGACGATGCCAGCCCCGTGACCTGCGTACCCCTTGAAACAAACGATCAAGCCGCTTTTCCCAATCAGACGCCTTGCGCCAGCCCGGCATACCGTGCGCACGGCTCATACGTGCGGATTCCCGAAGCAAACAACCCACCGCATCCCTTAGCAGACTCACATCCGTAGGCCAATGAACATGCGTCTTCGTCACCGCTGAATCTACCCTGCAACGTAACCCTTCCTCCTGGGCCTTCTTCGTAAGTTCTGCGTGCCCATGCGCCACCACGACCTTGTTGAGCTTGCCCAGTAACTCCTCCGATAACAAACTCACATTGTCCAGAATGGTCTGTACATGGTATTCCGGATCCCCTTCCTCGCGCCAACCACCATGCCCAAGCATCTGGCGCAGAAGCTTGTCGTAGTTCGCCATATGCGTCAGTCGATCGAAATCGCAATTAAGGGCCTGCTTCATCATCCCTAGAACAAAAATCCTCCACAGATCCATCCCACGGCGCCCCAATTTGTGACTGACTCCCGAAGCCACACCCGCTTTCAAAAGCTCAAAAATCTTCGCGCGCGTCTTTGCATTCTTGTAAATCGAACGCAAACCACGCAATACCACCGGAATGTCATCCCGGCTTCGGGGGTCAAGCTCGATCTCTTCAATCGGGACCTGCCCAAACGCACGTTGGGCTTCCATTACTACACGCATGGCAACAAAGGGGCGAATGTACACACTTAAACGCCCAAATCAGACCTCCTACCCCAAAATTGCCGCCAGATTCGCAAATTCATTCAACCTCCTGCTCTGACGACGCCACTGCGATGAGAGCCCCAAATACACACTAAATCCTGACCAAATCCACCAAAAATGACCAAATCTGCCCCAAATACCCGAATTCATCGTATAATCCCACGACCAAAATCATTCTCTGGCAAGCACTATCATACATAAATGGTAGAGAGTCCCCCCCTGAAAAGCCTGCTCCTGACCGCGCAGGTCGAAATAACGGCCGTTTGTTGACGGGCAACCCGATGGCGGCGCGGAGAGATCGGGCGGGGGTGGGGAGGACACAAACAGATAAAGAGAAGGCGACGGATCGCCGGGCTTTTGATGCGCTGAGAGCGGACGGATGCAGCGATTATGGCGCGAGGATGGTGGTCAAAAAACCCCTGCGTGAATGGGCGAAAAAACACACCCGAAATACGGCGGAGCGCAAGGTGCTGCTCTACCTAGTTGACCGCGTGTGCCACAGTCCCATGAAGGACGATTACCTGACGTGTTTCTCGGCACAAAAAACAATCTCAGACGCCACTGGTGTCCCGCTCCGCACCGTGAAATATGCAGTAAAAAGACTTCGGGAGCGGGGGCTGATCGGCACAGAGTACCGGCACGGCAGAGCCGGCACTCCGCGAGCGGGAAAGCGAATCGGGACGATGTACACACTTTTTCCCGGCCAGGTGCTCACAGAAAGGACATCCACACGTATTCACGGAAACCTTGCCCCTCAAGAACCTAAAGAACCCCGAAGGGGAATATATATATATTGATTTTCAGACAGTTCTCGAGCACAATTCCGTACTCGAACATAAACAGGAAGACCCTAAAAAGTGCACATATAGGGAGTCGCTGGAGAATGACAGAGTTACAACGACCACATCTATGATTGACTGGAGTCAGTACTCATCAATCCCAACCCACACGGGACGAAAGCAGGAGGCAAAGGCGCTCAAATCCTTGGGCGGCCGAGAGCTGACGTACCAGGAGAAACGCGATCGCGCGGAGTTGCTCGACTTGCTCAACCAGCACACCTGTTTTCATGGGGATACACTGTACCTGGCACTGACAAAACCCACCCCGATTCTTGACCACATTTATGAGCTCAAAGGCAGATGGAAAGCGGGCCCGGGGGCGTACGGCATAAAATTGAGAAACCTGATCATGCACTTCGAACACGACCATACCCAGCCGCCGGCTTGGAATAATCCGCAGCCGGGACACCAGCCGCAATGATCGAGTAGGAAAGAAGAAGCCGGACCTATACCCCGGATCAATGCAGACGCCTATAAGCCTGCACCTAAGCGCCCCGAACCTAACGGGCAGGCAGCCACAGCTGAGTATATGGCAGAATCTATCAAGCGTCTCGGCGCAGACTGGCTACAATGATGGAGAGCGGGGTCACGGAATCCCTAGCGCACAAGTTGACGAGTTATGCGTATATCGTGCCAACAACGAGCTGTGGCCACAGGATAATGAGATACAAGGACGGATGATACTTCATGCTTTGAAGGTCGAAACCCCTGGCCGGAAGGATGCGGCCTGGAATTGCCGGATAGCCCTGGCGTATCTCTGTATGCATGTGATGCCTGGTATTGAGGTCGTTCGGATCAATGCCAAGCGTATGGCGGATGAGCTTGAAATGCCGCTGAGGACTTGCACGGGCTTATTGCAGCGCTTGGTAGATGCGGGATTAATTGAGCTTGGTAAGTATCAGTATGGTCCGGATAGAAGATATGAGCTTAGGATTGATCCGGAGAGCAACCACTAACACTAAAGCCCGAGGGGGCAAAATCAATGAAGTACGAACTGTATGATCGAATCCGAAAGGAACCCATAGCAACCGCTGAAGCCCCGCACGCGAGGTTGGGGCTAATCCGCTGCATGGAAAAGCTGAAAGCTGGGGGTGTGGACTGGACTAAAGAAGTGAAAGAGTCCCAGTACTGGGACTGGGAGCTGCGGGATGAAGCGGGGGATTCGCTGTACTTTCGATTTACGGGTATCAACGAGACCAATCTTATCAGGGCGAAAGCGGGCACAAAGTAACAAACTTTATATTGCTCACCCGCGCGCTGGGGAGCATAAAGTGGCACAACCGCAACTGATATGAAAGATGACAGTACCGAAGCCTATGAACTTCTGCGGAAGACCGGGCTAAAAGGTGATGAGGCCTTTAAGTTATTCAACATAATTGGAGATATGGCGTCGACAAATCTTATTTCTAGGCTGGAGTCGAAGATCGATGTTCAGAACGCGAAGATTGATGTTCAGAACGCAAAGTACAATGTCCTGATCTGGGTTATTGGCTTGGCAACGGTAATCTTGTCGGCGGTAATTGCGCTCACCTAACTCGACTGACAGCCATTCGCCGGCTTGATTATTCGCGATCGCGGAGTTGCCGGCAGAATTGACGCCGAGATATATGATTTTGGTGTGTCTTGGTCTCCGGAGGGAGACATAAGACCTATTATGTTTTGTAATCCGGGGCGGATTCACTCATATCAGCGCCGATCCGCCCATTTTAGCTCCGATCCGCGATTTTGTTATATATCCGGACAATTTGTCAGCCATTTTCTGGAACCGACAGTTCCCCAAATCTGTCCAAAACTGGACCATAACCAGACAGCTGCCATGACCATTTTATCATACCGGATCGCGATCGCGGAGGAAACCTCTGTTGCTCCCTTGATCGTCCAGCCACCCTTCAAGTCCCGCAAGGGAGAGCTTGTGCTGGTCAAGCCCCGTCGCGGAGTTGGCGAGTGTTTCTGGGGGCTGCTTCTGGATCTGATCGACCACGGGAGCGATGACTGGACGTGCCGGCGTCTGACAGATCAGGAGTTCTCTGATCATATCAGAAACGAGCTGCTGGAGAAGGAAAGAAGTCGCGATTGGAGGGCTGACAGGATCCTCGCGATGCACAAGGGGGTTGGGGTTTCCACCTAAAACCAGTTGTCGGGATCGAACGGGTTGCAGTATTTCTCGTGAATCCGTTTCCACTCCTCGTCCCAACCCGCTGGACGGTCTCCCGTGTTGTACGCCACCCAGCGTATGTATTCTTTCCGCGTCGTTTCCCCCAGTCTCCGGATGTGGAGCTCCCGCCAGTTGCCGGTGTTCCGGGGGAGGTATTTCCAACGCTAGGCCTGCACGGCCCCCCTGGCATCTGAAACCAGGAGGAGCATCCCCTGACGCAACACCGCGTCCAGAGAGAATACGCGGGGCTACTCACGGGACCGGCGAGAATGGTCCCGTCCGCGAGGCGGTAATGAATCAGGCTTCCCATCGGGGACTGAACCTCGCTGCGGCGTTTCCGTACGCCATTCACTGTTACGATTCGGGAAAGAATTTATACGGGAATTATATTCCAGCATAATCCCGCACACAGACGAGTATTTCGAGAATTTTCAATGACAGAAGCGTAAATGTGCGAAAAAGGACATCATACTATGTATAGGGATCCTTGGCGTGGACGCATCAGGGCACTAGAAAAGAATATTATAAAATTTCGAGCTATCCAGTCTGTCTTGGCAATATACTATGCCGAGAAGCTGAAGCGAGACATCATTAGTGCAGTTCGACATTGTGTAGTTCGAGGTGATCGTCCCATTAGTATTAGGGAGGCAGTGAAGGCATGGGTTGAAAAAGGTGTGATAACCCGAGAAGAATCCAATAAAATCCGAAGTTTGATTGATTATCGAAACAATCTAGCGCATGAATTCCATAGAATGAACACCGATCTCAGTACGCTTCGCATGAGCCCAGTCATGGACGATGTGAAGCAATATGATTACGCAGTGATGCGTCAACTAAAAGCAACAATAAAGTTGTTACATGAGCGTGCACAATCGTCGCTCGAATGGTGTATCCCGATGGGGCTTGAAACGCTTGATTTTGAAACTACCGAGCACATTCTTGTATCCGAACTCAAAGCATTGGACAGAAAAATAAATCGCCTCCTTGATAAACGCCGGATGGAACGCGATCGACTCAATCACGAGATAAAGGCAATACGAGAGAAATTTTCAGGCAAAAAAATAGAACGACCATGGCGGCTTCGACACGAGAATGGTCGACTGACAAAGACCGGAGTAGCACTTTGTGAAGAGATGTTTGATTCAGGACACTCAGCAACGGCCGTTGCTTATGTAATGGAGATGTCAATAACGTCAGCACGCTCTCGCTTGCGTGCTTTCCTGTCGCGTAACAACGGGAGGCATTCCCAACAACATTCGGGATAGAACCAACGAACGACCGTAGACACATCCAAGCAAATGCCAAAGCCAAATTTTGCAATGCGGATCAAGCTCCAGATCGGGGAAGAGTCTGCAAACTTTCCCCGCGCAGTCAAAGCACCATGTGGTGCCAAACGGGGGGAGTTGATCCTGATCGTAAGCGAACCGCCCGAGGAGCAGGATACTTGGGGGATGCTAACAGCCCCACTGCTGAGAGGCGAAGACGAATGGTGTTATCAGCCCCTCTCTGCAGAGGAAGTGTGTCAGCGCCTGGCACAGCAGCTCCACGAGAGTAATTGCAATTACACGGGAGAGGATTTCGTCGAGCGGTTCAATCAGGCATTAGAACTTGATAGCCAGAGCGGTCTGGATTCCTGGCACGAAGACACTTAGGCGTGAGAACTGTACGGAACTCCGGTTAAATCCCGGAAGGGCTATCGGGCCGCACATGCTTTACAGGCGGTCCCCAACCGCCCTCCCCGCTTCACCCATACAATTTCTTGTGCGCCCTGATAAACTCGTTCTCCTGTTTGCGGTACAGTTCTCGGTTGCTGGCGAACCTCTCTATCATACGTTTAGAACCACGTATATCATGTGTCTCCAGACCACACTTCCCGCACCTCCACCACTCTGTTCCAAAAATAATCGAGAAAGTTGATTCGAAGCCATACTGATCCCCCTCCTTTATAAAGGTCGCATGCGGGCATTTTGTTCGCAACTTTTTTTCTTCCCACTTTCGCTTTGACTCCTGCCACCGATTTATGTCGAAGGTGAAACCGATCTCCACTACAACCGCCCCCGCCATCAGGACGAGTGCTGCAACCACCAACTCCCAAAACGTGTCAGGCAGAAGATCCTCCATAGTAAACCGTGTTTATTGAATCACACTATCTGCTGGTGTGGTGGATGTTCCAGTTTTGGTACGGTATATTGTCGCGGGTTAATTCATTTCGGTATTGACGTTCTCCGGGAACAATGTATAACAACTACACGCTGGCACGATTCTTTGATAACAAGACACATGCCGAAAATTTTATGTCTGGGCAGCTAAGAGTGGGCAGGATCCGCTATTACAGGGAGTTGGAATCTGATGATGGGCGGGGGGACCCAAACGAAGGTGTATCCAGCATATTCAAGCCTGGGGACGTTACATTCCAGCTTGGTGTGGAGGGGGAGAAGATGCGGACTATCGAGGATTTCATAACGATGAAACTGGCTCATAACGCGGATCTGGAATCACACGTACTATGCATGACCAAAGTTTTCTATGAAAATGGAAACAATAGAGTGGACATCCAAATTAGGGACCTTGATAGGCTGCTCGAGGATTTTTGTAATTCTAATTTGGAAACAGCGCACGTAGTGTTCATCTCAGATGTCCGGGCTTTTGCGGATCGACTGAGCAGAACCCCACAATTCGAATGTGCTCGCGCTGTCAAATATGACGATTTCGATGCTCCCCGCGAGACTTATTCCAACGAGAGTGTCTTCTTGAAAGACAAAAAATACCAACACCAACGAGAGTTCAGGCTTAAATTCAACCTGCCTGGAATAGTAGGCGCAAGTCATTCAACGATTGACATCGGTGATATTTCCGACATAGCACTCTCGATCAATCTGTCGGAGCACAAACTGGCCCACGAATAGGAAGCCTGTCCAAGTGTGGCCGCACAATATCAGGTCGTAACAACGGGTATTCTTGGCATCTGGCGAGCTATATAAAGTGTAACCACTTTTATGCTCTTTTCTCGCCGGTTTTGATTTGATTTGATGGGGAGAGATGGCGACAAAACGAAAGAAATACGTCCGCGCCGCGTGCGCGGGCCCGCTATTCGCATGACCGATCACGAGTATGAATCCGTCCAGCGCAGCGCGGTCTTCAAGGAGCAATCCGTGTCCGCGTACCTGCGTGTACTCGCCCTCAATCATCGCCTCGAAACCAACTACACCCGCAAGGAAATTAATCGAGTGCGCAGCGCCGGGCGCCGTTTTAACCATCTCGTGCACAGGCTCTACATTGACCCCACGATCATCTACGGGGCCAGGCGCCCTGGGCTTCCGCATTACGATGATGTCATGAAGGAGTTATACATCCTCGAGGAGGTGTTTGCGGGGCATTGACCGCAAGACCTGGCGGGTTAGCCTCCATCAGGTGGATCGGGGAGTTGGGGGGCGTGTTCTGCGGGGCATCGTGCGATGCACTCCCGCTGAACATGAGCAGATCAGGGCGCGTGTGGAGCGGGCGGGGATGACCCAGTCCGCGTTCATCAGGGCTCTCGCCCTGAACCGTCCCATTGGAAAAAGAACGCACTACGACATGGTCGACCAACTGGAGCGGATCGAAAACAACCTTCGGCAACTGATGGGGTTTCGGACATGGGATTATGACGGAGGCCAGCGCATACATTTAATTATGCAAAACATAGACCGGCGAATCCGTGAGCTTACATCCGGTCGTAAACGGAGGGAGGTGGGCACATGATCGGGAAAACGATCCAGAGCACCGATTTCGGGGGGCGGTCGGGTACGTGCTGGGGAAGAAGGACGGGAGTGTGCGGTGGCAAACCATGAGCGATCAGGTGGAGCGGTATCTCTGGACGATCTCGTAACCTCACGGCCTGAATCACCGCACGCCCCCCCCATTTCACGCTCAGACGCTCGTGAGCGCGCTTACAGGCGCTTATCCCCCTATATCTCATGAAAGATACAGGGGTCACATGTGGTCGCAGAACGCCTGCAATCCATCCTGACAGCGTGGACTCTTCCACCACCAGATATTTGGATCGTTCAGAGATTCTGGTCACATGCTCAATAAGTGCACGCTCCGATGTTATGACGCGTTGGTAGAGACCACATACCCCGACGGATCCATTGTGGCCAGAACACAGTTGCGAGCGTGGGGCATCCAGCCCCAGATAAAGAGAGTTGTCCATGATGGTGTAGCTCTATAATGAGTTAGAAGTGAGCAACGATACAATCGCCCAACTTTTCATTAGATCTACTATGTCCCCACCCACGCTTCGCCTATGTCCTCGCGAACAGACACACAGGGTTCGGGGAAGTATATGATCGGTTTCATCTTTACACTACGTGACTCTCCCCCGCTACATTTTTGCCAGTTAGCCTGACGCACCGCAAACACATTTCACCTCGCAGTAACCGTGGGACGCTATCCCAGTGGTGCTTCAAAATGGAATCCGTTGAGCATCGCTTCTTCGGTGAAGTATTGAGGGGATAGGCCGGTATCTCTCTTGGATCCAAGGGAACGATTCTAAACCGCCTGAGCACGATCACCAAACAGACTGGACTCAGAGTCACCACAGAGATTGCGGAGAAAATCTACAACGAGGGATTAAAAAGGGATTTACGTAGCAAAATTCTCATAGGTGGGATTTTTTTGAATTTCGGCAACATATAATAATCCGCAACCAAGTAAACATATTGCCAAAATGATCAGTGTTGTACAACTTCTACGGAAGTTTCCCAATGATAATGCGTGTATCAAATGGCTTGAAAAGGTGCGTTGGGATGGAGTACCCACTTGCAATCAGTGTGGGGACACCAAGTGAATCACCAGTCCGCCGAGTAAGCCGAATACATACTGGTGTGGCAAATGCCGGAAGCACTTTACGGTTACAGCTGGCACAATTCTTCACGCAACGAAAACGCCGTTGCAGAACTGTATGATTGCCATTTACAGCGTGATGACAGCGAGAAAAGGCGTGAGTGCAATGCAGTTATCAAAAGAGAATAGGTATGCAATACAGGACGGCTTGGTATATGCTACACCGAATCCGCGAAGCTTGTGCAAGCGGGGAGTTAAAACTTGAAATGTTGTTGAGACGGATGAGTCATATATTGGCGGGAAAGAACCCAATAAACACGCAAACAAGAAACTGAATGCCGGTTGCGGAACGGTAGGTAAGATTCCGGTAATCGGAGCAAAAGAACGCAACGGTGCGGTCATTGCCCGGCCAGTTGAGAATGCAGATGGAGAAACAACGTCCGAATTTGCGATTGATCCAGTTGAAAAGGGAGCAACGATTCACACGGATGAATCTAAGATGTACTACAACTTACCGTTCACGCATGACTCAGTCAATCACAGCCGGAAGGAATGGGCAAGAGGCACCGCGAACACCAACAGCGATTGAGAGTTTTTGGACACTGTTCAGACGCTCTCTCAATGGCACATGGTATCATGTTTCGCCGAAGCATCTCCATCGATATGTGAACGAAGCCACTATGCGTCTAAATATCGGTAAATGTGAGATCGACACCATTGATCGCGTGATTGCATTTGCACACAACTTGGGAAATCACAGAATCTCCCACAAAGACCTGATAGCATGAGTATTCACTCATGTAGAGCATTAAACAACCCATGGCAGAAAACCGCAATTTACACGCCGCAAATCGGGCGAAGAAGGATGAGTTCTACACGCAACTTAGCGACATAGAAAACGAACTCCGCCACTACAAACCACACTTCAAAGGCAAGGTGGTGTACTGTAATTGCGATGATCCCAGAGTGAGTAACTTCTTCAAGTATTTCTCACTGAATTTTGAGCACTTGGGATTAAAGAAGTTGATCACCACCTGCTACAAGAACCAAGAGCGAGACCTGTTTTCTCGGCATGACTCAGAAAAAGCGATCTATCTGGAATACGAAGGGGATAGGGATGGAAACCGGCGTCCTGATCCACATGAAATTGCAGTGAAACATCTGAACGGAGATGGGGATTTTAGAAGTGCGGAGTGCATTGAGTTATTGAAGCAGGCAGACATTGTGGTGACAAATCCACCATTTTCTTTATTCCGAGAGTATGTTGCTCAACTTATGGAGTACGATAAAGCGTTCTTGATTGTTGGGAACCAGAACGCAATCGCCTACAAGGAGATATTTCCACTCATCAAGGAAAACAGAATCTGGCTGGGTTACGGACTTGGGGGGCGCGACATGCTTTTTGACGTACCAGATGATTATGCACGAGAGTTGGTTGAAACCAAGAAGGAGGGCAGTGCTTACCGAATTGTAGATGGCGTTATTAAGGGTAGGTTAGGAAATGCAGGTTGGTTTACGAACCTGGAACACAGCAAGCGTCACGACCGATTGGTGCTCTGCGAGAATTACACGTCGGAGAAATACCCGAAATACGATAACTACGATGCAATTGAGGTGAGCAAGACAAAGAATATCCCAAAGGACTGGGACGGAGTGATGGGAGTTCCAATCACCTTCTTGGACAAATACAACCCAGACCAGTTTGAGATACTGGGTATGGACAGACCATTGATCAAAAAATTAACCGGAAAGCAAAGCCGTTTCTGGCTAAATGGCAAGGAAATTTATGCCCGTATCATTATCCGAAACAAGCAACTGTAATCAATGAAGATTGACAGGAAAGAAATTCCCATTCGTGCGATCGTCGCTGGGTATGAGGAGGGAGAGGGGAAAGGGGTGACTGGCTATGGGGGGAGGCTGGACATTCGGCCGCCCTATCAGCGCGAGTTCATCCACGAGCATAATCCAGAATTCCAGAAAAATCTGATCAAGTCCGTCTACCAGAAACGCCCGATCAGCCTGATCTACTTCGCCAGAAAAGGACCGGATGCATACGAACTATTGGACGGGCAGCAACGGATCATCACCATCTGCAGGTATGTGGAAAAGAACCACCCCTCGGCCCCGATTGACGAGGACTTGCTTACGTTCAGAAATCTGGACGATCAACAACGTGCCAGAATACTGGACTATGAACTGATGATCTATATCTGCGAAGGTAGTCCGTCCGAGCTAATGAAATGGTTCCAGACTATCAACACCGGAGCACAGGAGTTAACCGACCAGGAGATCCGCAATGCGATCTATAATGGCCCGTGGGTAACGGATGCAAAGAGATACTTTACCAAGACTGGGGCACCGGCGGATCGGTGTGGCCGATATATGACGGGGAAACGCGAGCGACAAGAGCACCTGGAACGGGTCATCCAGTGGATCACTGGCAGTAGAAAGGATTCCGATATCCGGCAGTACATGGCAGAACGCCAATGGAATCCAGACGCACTCCCCCTATGGCAGTATTTTGAGAGCCTAGACGCATGGATATCCCGTCTCTTTGGCCGTGACAAGTCCATGAAGGGTGTGGACTGGGGGAAGCTCTATACAGAATACTCAAAGAATGAATATGATCCGATGTACGTGAAGTCCCGGCAGGATGCACTCTTGAAAGATGATGAGGTGACGCATGACAAAGGTGTGTACGAGTATATTCTGTCTGGCGAGACCAAAGAATCACTCCTGAATTTGCGGAAATTCCCAGGTAGGATCAGAAAGAAATTCTACAAGAAGCAGGACCGGAAGTGTAGGTATTGTCTGAAAGAGATCAAGCTGTATCAGGCCCATGCGGATCACATCATCCCCTGGTCGGCGGGCGGAAAGACGGAGGAAGATAACTGCCAGATTCTATGCAGGGATTGTAACCTTTCAAAATCCAACAAGCAATGAAGAAGTCCAAGATCAATGTTTTGGAGATAGCCAAGACTGAACGTGCGTCAATCACGATGCCTGAATTCGAGGATGCAATGCGTCAGATGATGTCACACCCAGATGAGCCCAAGATGAAGAGCGAGAACCGTGAACCAACGATGCAGGAACTTGAAAAACGCTGGAAGCTGGAACGCTGAATCAGGCGACTATGCGGATTTTGCTACATAAGTCCCATAAAATCAGTCTAGATAAAATGGACCAACTCCATCTGAAGTACAATGACATCTCACCACGATGGAACTACACTGTAAAACCATAACAGACCGCCCAATCACTTGGTGTAGATTTAAAATTGACAGGCTAAGTTATTTTTTCGACAACCCTAAGAATAGGACGATTCCATTTGATTCGTGGCGTTAGCTCAAGCACACAAGGGATATGAGTACCAGGACCTGTTGGTCGCTGTACGGCTGATTGACCGAATGCTTGGGTCAATCGTGGGTGTTTGTGTTGACGAAAAACTGGTACCGAACGACATTTTCGATGACTTAACCACTGTGGACGACACGGGGTGCAGGGAGCGCGTACAGATCAAGTACACGACTAACGCTAGTCAGGCTTTAACGCCGGTGATATTTACCCAGAATGTTCGGGGGCTCCGCTTGGATCGTGTCATTTCAGCTGTGCTCGCAGACCGAGATAAACACGCTGGAAGATTCAAGGAAGTTTTGTACCGAATAGTAATGCGGTATCTACCTCCGGCTGACTCGTGGCTGTGCTCTGCTCAACAGCCAGCAAGTCCTGACCCTGGTCCCTTCGTGCGTGGAATGAACAGCGTACGAATGCGCTTCTGCACCAATTCTCTGGACGAATACTTCGGAAATGTGAGAGCTAGGTTAGCTATTGATGAAGCCGATCTAGAGTGGGTATTTGAGCACCTTATTCTTGAGCTTGATGCACCAGATGCGAGCTTTGATTTGACTAGCCCGGGTCCGGCCGAAGAACTACTACTGAAACGTGTACAGAATGACGTAGGTGCGGGAGTTTATCCCAATACACACCGCTCAGTTATTGACGTTGCGGAGGCCCTTATCCGTTCAGCCCGTGCAGCACGACAGGAATTGGTCACACCTTCTATTTCGGATCTGCTACGTCGGACTCAGCTGCGTAGCGACTTCGGTGCAGTTGCCCGTGCCCATCCGGTTGATTCGACCATTGAGGTAAGGCGCAATACGGCTGTTAAGAATGTGATTCATCAGATAACGGCAGCAGCCGACGAGGGTAAATTCGTATTGTTAGTGGGGCCACCTGGTCAAGGGAAGTCTTGGATTTGTCAGCAGGTTGTAGATAGTTTTTCGGAAAATGAATGGTTCGTTGCAGAGCACTACTGTTACCTCGGAAATATTGAGAATGTGGAGCGGCTTTCTCGTGTACACACCGAGTCAGTAATTGGAAGTCTCCTCCAGCGGATTGCCGATGCTGACCCAGAGGTGGTATCTGAGCAACGACCAAGGTTTGCGGCCAGTGAACAGGCGCTCGAAAACGCTGTTTTCAAAGCGCTCGAGAAAAATCCCAGTCGCCGTGTCGCCCTTGTGATTGATGGGATAGACCATGTGACTCGCGTTATTGGAAAAGCGCCCGAAACTGATCCGTCCTTTACAATGGCCGAGGCGCTTGCAGCCCTTGTGCTACCACGCGGCAGCACGTTGATCGTTTTGAGTCAGCCCGGAAGACATCTTAAGCCTCTCGAGGCAGTAGAGAGTGTTACTATACGCGTTCCGAGTCTAACTGATGGCGAATTACGGCAACTCGCCGTTCGGCTTGGTGTACTTGATGCTCCGTCGGATGGCGGTGACACCGATCATTCAATTAACGAATCCCCTCTTGCCGAGAAGGGGCGTGTCAACGAATTCGTGGCTACCCTATCAGACCGGTCCAAGGGTAATGCACTCTATGCTACATACCTTTGTAAAGAAGTTCTTAGAAATCGAGAAACGATGGCAATGCCATCAGAAACCATACGTCAACTGCCCCAATTTGACGAATCCCTCTCCAGCTATTATCGGCATATCCTCACCCCGCTTGAAGACAAGGGAGCTTGGGTGGCTGATGTTCTCGCCCTGCTTGATTTCCCTGTTTCCCGTGACGAGTTGAAGGCTATTCGCCCTGATACGGCTCATAGGGTAGGTGAAGCAATTGAAATACTTCAACCAGTTCTTCTGGAAAGGGCCACACAGGCTGGTATCAGCATTTACCATGAATCGTTCGCGCGATTTTTGAGAGAATCGTTTCAAGAATGTGATAACGCGAGAACTGCTCTTCTGGATAGAATCATTGAATGGTTAGAAGAAAGGGGCATGTTTGAAGATACACGTGCATATCGACACCTGCTGCCGATCCTCTTCGAGGCCAACTACCAGCAAAAAATAGTTGATCTGGTTGATCTCAACTTCGTTGTCAAATCCATAATTGCGGGGTATCCTAAGTCAGCGATCATTGAGAACTTGGCCACTGCCGTTCGCAGTGCCGCCTATACAAAAAACTGGCCCGCTGTCATCCGCTACGTGGAGATGAGTCGTTCTGCCGAAGCATATCAGGAGGAGCGCTTTCAGTCTCTGATAGTGGGTTATGTGGACGTTATAGCGTCTTTGCTGGGCAAGGATAGTTTGGCAGAAAAACTGTTGCACGATGGGCATCCCACCATGGACGCTCAGTCGGGCCTCCAAATGTGTGCGGCACTTGATGCATTAGGAGCCATTCCGCCGTGGCAGGAATACATGCGAGCATACATCCGGCAACAAGGGGATGATCACTCAAACCACCGAGCGGCTTCCGCCAAGCCAACAAATACAGATTGGGTGCGTGGCCGATTCCGCTTGGCGCAAACACAGCCACAGGGCTCGAGCGATGCTTTTATCTCCGGCATCAGTGCCGAGAACAGCGATTCCAAACTTTACTCTCCCTTGAACTGGAAGCTGTTGGCGCGGCAGATTGATGAGAACTATCTTTCCCCGCGCTACGTGGTTGAAGCAATTCTTGACACACTCGGAGAACGTGCTTTAGTTGAATTCATTGAGAAACTCAGTCATTCTGGTCCGACATGTCTTGAATTTGCCAAGGCCATCGCGGCAGGGAAAGCTTCGGAATTGGCTGGAAGTGCTTCCGACTGGGCCAAGCGGGCAGCAAAATGTGATCTTCCATCTGGCCACGCTTACTGTCTAATGGCACTTGGAGTGGATGTTGACCAAATCAGTCATCGGCCCGTGCAGAAGGCTCAAAAAAATCTACTGAGTCTAACACGGAAAGTACAAGATTATACTGCACTAGGAAAGACTGGGCTACTTCGAGAGTGGATGGATGCATGCTCAGTCGCGGCAGCAAATGACCCGCTTGGATTGGCTTCAGCAAAGGCTTTGCTTGAGGATCCCGGATGGTATATCTGCTGGCTACGATTCACTATCGCCCTAGTGTCTGCCGAGGCAGCCTCCAACTCGAAGAAGTCACATCTGAGCTTAGCGGCGCTTCGCATCCTCACCACAAGTCAGAAGCCGTTGCCTGACAAACCAAGGGTGGTTGACCTTTTTCCGATTCGCTTTGTGATTTATGACACTTTTAAGCGGGCAGTTGACTTGCTTGATGACCAAGCTTGGAAAGAAGGCATTTCGCTTCTTATCCGTGTTTGCGATGCGAATTTTATGGGATTAAGCAGTCCAATTAGACGCGATAGATTCCTGAATTTAATCATAGAAACTGCAACTCCGACGCGGGGGGCTGTAGCTCTTGCTTATGTTCGTGATGAAATTGAGAATAGCCGAGATAATAATTTTTACTCAGACTTGGCGGAATTGCGGCTGATCGCTGCCCGACTTGCATTGAAAATCAATGATCCAACTGAAGCTCGGCGGCATTGGACTGACGCCTGTCGACTGCTCGTCGCGTATGGATGGCGTAAGGATACCACGATCTTCGAGCTACTAGATCCACTCCATACCTTGATCAATGTCGATCCTGCTCGAGGTCGAGCGGCTGTCGCCAAGATACAACCGTTATGCGAACGGGTTCGGCGGCACACAGATGGAAAAGGAACGTATCGGGCACGGAGCCAATGGTGGCAGCTGCTCGCGGAAGCAGACCCTTGTGCCCTTGCCCGATTAGTTCAACAAAGATTGTTGACTTCGTGCAATGATCCAAATGAGCTGTTGCATGGTGCGCGTTCTGATTTGTGGCGTACATGGTACCATAGGGCTGACCCGATTGTGGCCGGTGCTCTACGGCTGACGTTAAACGAGCCCCTGGACGAGAAAGACAGACAGGCGTTGAGTCTGCTCGCAGAGCTGTGTAACGGGACGGGAACTGACCAACCCTCACAACTGATGATGGCATTGTTGGCACGTGCAGACGAACGGCCAGTCAAGTACAGCGATAGCAACAGCAGCGAGCTCTTGGACCTAGATAGTAAGCTCGTAGACGATTTGAACTCTATTGCAACGCGTGTCCGCGCACCGAGAATTGGTTCATTACCTATGACTCCAATAGTGGCCGGAGATTCAGCCGCTTCTAATCGTCATCCAAGGCCTCGGGCGGCATCTCGCCCAACCGGTCAGGTCAACGTTATGTTTAACCCCGGGAGGGTTGGCATTGCGCAGGCGGTCCGTGCATGGCAAGACCGCCAGTACGACGAGCCTCTCCAGGGCGGGTCTGTGGACCGGTTCGCAAATATTCTTGGTTACCGCATCATCGAACTCATTGGAGAGGGACGGGAAGGAGATGCACAGACGGCTGTTAGGTCAATTGCTTATGCTGGAAAGATTTTCGAAGTGTCGACGCTGTTAAGATCGCTCGCAGACGGATTTGAGCGCCATGGAGCGGTTTGTCTTGCAGCTTTGGCATTTACTTTGGTGTGGACGCGCGCGCGGGCCCAAGGTGGATGGCTGAATTTCGGAGGCGAAACAGAAATAGAATCTCTTCGCCGCGCCGCTAAACTTAATCGAGACCTCGCATTGAGAACGATCGCGGAGGAGATTGAACAGGGGTTCATTCGACGACCAGGGGGGACATACGGAATCACTCAGGCGCTCATTTACGGATTCGCAAAAGGCGGACTTGGTAATTCTGCGTCGACTTGTTTTGAAATCTGGGATCAGGGACTGGCGGTCATTGCCAGCCGGTTGCCTCGGGTTGGAGCAGCCGAAAATCCTGAGGGGGGCTATATAGCTCCAAACCCCGATAGTGGGGCAAACCTCCTTGGAGACATTGATACTGCATTCGCGGCAGCGACTGTTGCCGGATTAGCCCATCCAAGTAGGGAACAGAAGAGGCGATCGTTTTTAGGAATTCAAGTGCTCATCAATGAGCGCGCATCTTTTGCAACGGCACCCTTGGGGGCTGCACTGTCCTCATTATCTGATCCGGCTACATTAACTTGGTTGCTCCGTGTGATCGAACTTGCGGATGAGAAAGCAGCGCCCATAATTGCTAGATCTCGTAGCGTACTCATCAAACTGGCCGAGCGTCCTCACTTGACAGTCCGCACACTTGCTCGGCGGATAATCTCTCGCGACGATATTCCACTGGTCCGTCCTATCGGGCCAGAACCAGAACTAATTGATTGGGGCTCTACTGGCATCCTTTTGTTTGATGAGCCTACTGTTGCCCAAGAGGATACCGCAGTCTTAGATAGATTTATTGACTCGGTGGCAGGCGTTCGGCTTTCACGGGCAGAGCGAATACTTCCTGGCTTGTCGGAAGCTGTACGCAGAAGGGTCAAAACAGTGTTGGATGATGTAGTGTATCAGCGTCGGATGCGTGCACAGGCCAATGCATACGGTGCGAATCAGTTTAGACGCCGCCGACCAGACGCGTTCTTGGCGTCGGAGGAGGTTGTTGAAGATATCTTACAGCAAACTGCGGCCGGGGCCCGTGGGGCATCGCTAATGAACTATGGAGCAGTTTCGAATCCCGTTAGGCTGGAAGAGCGACTCGCAATTGCATTACTAGACGACCCGACGCTTCCCTTGGCCATAGAACAAACACGCCACCCACGACCAGATATCCCCCCGCCACCATCAAGGGGTGATCCGTTATGGCACGCACTACTTGAACGTGCCGAAGGTGCACTTGATGTTGAAACTGGCATTGCAGCCGCTTGGCAGGACGATGATCAACTTTTCGCCACTATAGACATTTCGGATAGTGAAACCGTGCCAGTCATAGTTGATGGTCCCTACGGCGGCTGGCGATTAGTGGCTGCTGTCGAGGATCGGATAATCTCACAGCCCAACTCAAGGAACAATCAGGATGATATCGCAGAGCGTTTCAGGATCGTTGAGTTGCGCCTCAATGGGGATCAACAGGCGCTCGCTCTTCCGCCGGTTACAGAAGGAGATATCCATACATGGAGGTCCACAGATACGCTAGCATTCTCTATGAATAGGGAAATTCAAAGTAGCCCTATTGTTGGCTATGACTTGGTTGTTCGTGCTGCTGATGACGGTCATTTGGGGCTGGGTATCCAGAGAGGATTACTTACGCCGACCAGTTTTCTTATCGCGACACTTGGTTTGAAAGGAAGTACCTACTTCGTACTTGAAGATGACATCGGACAGGCGCTTGCACTAATTACTTGGCGAACAGAGTACGATACCAGCGATTACTATCTTCCACGACCTCGGTTGCGCGGTGCAGGCTTGGTTCTACGGAGCGATGTCTTTAATAGATTGGTTTGCATGGCTCATGGTCAAATGATTTTTCGAGATTTTCTCTCGGGACCTTCGAATTCATGTGGCTGATATTTGGTGGCTAACGACTCCCTTCGAATTGTGATGTTCAGAGAATTCATGCAAGTGAAGTCGGACTGCGCACGATCTCCCGGCCCATACGTCTGTGCAAAGTACACATCCTTGGGAGGCCGTGCTGGGTCCGCCACTGCCGTACACGGCGTTGCAACGTTCAAAGCTGGCTTGCATTGCCCTAGATACTTGCGCTGAAGGTGCATAAAGAGCGCCTCCACTTCCAGCTTCGGATTGGTCTTCAAAAACCCCTCCACTTCCGACCATACCGAGACAAATGCATCTTAACGTGTGCGATAGGTACGCGGGACTTTCTGCTCACTCGGAAGCTTATCCGAACGAAGATATTTGTGAGCGGTCGGCTTGCTCACTCCCGCCTTCGCGGCGGCTATCCTAATTGGCATTTTTTGATTTTTGTCAACTTGAATAAAAGAATTACTTGCTCATCTGTGACCATGTTTGCTCGCGTAACTAGTGAATGAAATTCAATTTCTCAGTCATGCATTAGATCACTCGAAAACTTAAATTCTGACTGTTGCCGACTTAAATTCTAACTGACTCTAGACATACTATAATGCAATGGTATCGACCAAGATGCTCTGCTATAGTGTTAGGGCTGTTGGGTTGTGTTGCCACAATAGTGGATGTGGAGGCTCAAGATGTTGCTCGTTTTGGGTTTACAAGGCATCTAATGGGTACGGAAGTGAAGATTGTACTTTACGCAGCCGACTCAATAGAAGCAGACAATGCTGCCGGGCAAGCGTTCGCTCGCATTAAAGAACTCAACGCACGACTGAGCGACTACTTGACGGGCAACTACTTCGTATCTGGTCTTAGAAATCTTCGACTTTTTGAAACTATATGCAAAATTACCGTTGTATCCGATGAAATCTTGTTCTTCAGTAATCGTCCAATAGCCTGAATAGTCCAACCTTTCAAGTTCAAGTTGCATTTTAAGTGCTGATGAATACCGCTTGGCGAGGTCTGGGGGTGCATTGTATTTTTCGTCAGGACGGTATGAATATTTCATGTATTGGTGGTTATTATTCACTGTAGCGGAGACAATATGCAATAATTCACGATGGCGAACGGTAAGAAGTTCAATGGTGTTTCATAGTACACTGGCCTCACAAATTTGATGATATATGCCTCGTACTGGTGAGCAGGTAGTTAATGCCTTACTGGCGCGGGCACTGCGCGCCCGTAATCCACGTTGGCGCGAACATACCTCAGCAGAGCGAACGGGGATCCTCAGGGGGCAGCCGGGTAAACGTCCGGATATTGTGATCAGTCCGCCTGGTTCGCAGACCGTGATCATTGAGACCGAGTTTGCGCCCGCCTCTACGGTTGAGCAGGACGCGATTGAGCGGCTTGGAGAAGAGGTTATTGAGGGATCGTCAGGAAGTATAGAGCACACGGTCGCGGTAAGGTTTCCCGCTGCGCTGCGGTCCATGGTCCAGTCCCAGGGGGATGCGCTGCTTGAAACGGTGGAGTTCGAGTATTGTGTGTTCACGGATCTATCTCCTTACACGATTGGAGATGAGCGTAGTCGTTGGCCCTCAGCAGGATGGCTCACAGGGAGCATTGATTCGTTGGCGGAGTGCATTGATCATCTGATGGTTTCTCAGCGCCTGATTGATGAGAGTGTGGATACTCTGGAGCAGGGCGTGGCCCGGGCGACTGCCCTGATTCAGGCAGATATTGCCCTTGGGTATCCAGATACTCCCAGGAATATGGGGATCATCCTGAATCAGAAGCCGGGCGAACAAACTTTACGGATGGCAATGATGATCATCGCGAACGCGATGACATTTCACACAATGTTGGCCGGAACCTACGATATTCCTTCGATTCACAAACTTTTGGAGGGACATGTTGGCAGAGGTACTCCCATAGCGACTGCGATCTTTGAGGCATGGAATAAGATTCTCACCGAGATTAATTATTGGCCGATCTTCCACGTTGCTCGGCAACTGCTGCTGGAAGTTCCCTTACGGATATTTCATCGACTGATTCGTGTGCTGAATGCCTCAACGGCCCGGCTTTCGGAGTTAGGAGTTTCAACACGTCATGATGTATGTGGTCGTCTTTTCCAGAGTCTGATTGCGGATCGGAAATTCATTGCGACGTTTTATACGCGTCCGAGCAGTGCGACGCTGCTCTCGGAGTTGGCGGTCTCATGGATGCGTAGAGACTGGAAGGATCTGGGGGGATATGCGGATTTGCGTGTAGCGGATCTGTCCTGTGGTACAGGTACATTGTTATCGGCGGCCTATCGTGCTATTCTGTCCCGTTACCGTTTGGCAGGCGGAGATGACAGTCACATCCACAGTATAATGATGGAAGAGTGCGTGGTCGCCGCTGATATCATGCCGGCTGCGGCCCATCTGTGTGCTTCACAGCTTTCGGGGGCCCATCCTACGGTAACCTTCAATCGTACCCGGGTTTACACAATGCCGTACGGTCAGCCGGCCCCGGAGGAGGCAGCACATGCGGGGATTGCGATCGGATCGCTGGATTTGCTGGATACGGCGAAGTTGGTTTCGCTTTTTTCTACGGGACGTAAACGGGTCGAGGCACGGAGTGCAGAGACGGATGAGTTGGCGATAGACTTATCACACAACTCGCTGGATCTGGTGATCATGAATCCGCCCTTTACCCGTCCGACCAACCACGAGTCCACCACAGTTCCAGTGCCGTCTTTTGCGGGTTTTCAGACCAGTAGTGAGGAGCAGTCTGCGATGTCGCTACGATTGAAGGAGTTGCGGAAAGGTTTGCCCAACCCGGCCGGGCATGGCAATGCAGGTCTGGCCAGTTACTTTCTTGATCTGGCCCATGTAAAGATCAAACCTGGGGGGATGCTGGCCTTTGTGATTCCGCTAACCATTCTGCGTGGTCGTTCATGGGCCCACTCCCGGGAGCTGCTGGTCAATCATTACACGGATGTTGTTTTTGTGAGTATCGCTGCCTATGGGAACAAGGATCGTGCGTTTTCGAGTGATACGGGGATGGCGGAGGTTTTGCTTATCGCACGGCGTGCAGCGGATCAGTCGGAATGCACAGACGAGGCTTTGTACATCAACCTGTTTTCTCAGCCGGGCAGCATCCTTGAGGCTGCGGTGCTGGCTGAGATGTGTGCTCGCATCTCCCCGGAGGCGCCCTATGGGACGCTTCGTATTGGCGAGGGTGTAGAGGGGGGCTTTGTACGCGGTTCTATACTGACGGAGGGGGGGTGCGGCGGGGTTCGCGAAGTACACCTGCCCGTGCTAATGCGGCGGCTTCGGGCAGGTGCGCTGGCGCTTCCAAGGAGCACCGTGGAGTATCCACTTCCCATGACACGCTTGCATGAAGTTGGTGATCGTGGTCTGGTAGATCGGGATATCAATGGGGGAAAAAACAAAAAGGGGTTCTACCGTGGTCCATTCACGATAGAGCAGATCAGGGGGATCCCCAGTTATCCTGCTTTATGGGCACACTCCGCTCATGCCGAGCGTAAGCTGTTTGTTGCTCCAGACAGGCAGGCTTCGGTACGACCGGGATATGAAGATCAAGCGAAACAGGTTTGGCAGACGGCTACCCGGTTGCACTATAACCGAGGCTTTCGGATCAATTCACAAAGTTTGTCTGCGTGTTTGACGAATGAGCCCGTGCTTGGAGGGCCGGCCTGGCCCAATTTTAGGTGTCACAATTTTGCCTGGGAGGCGGTTCTGCTTCTGTGGGCGAATACTACGCTGGGTTTGATGTCATTCTGGTGGGAAGGTTCAAGACAACAGCAGGGACGCGCTATTATGACGATAAGTGCGCTGCCCCGGTTACTGACGATAGATCCGCGCCAATTGCGTGAAGATCAGATTGCATGCGCGCAGCAGATACTGGATCAGTTTGCTGAGCGCACATTTTTGCCCGCCAACGAGGCCTATCATGATGAGACGCGGCATGCACTGGACCAAGCAGTCCTGGTAGAATTACTGGAGTTGCCCGAGTCGGTACTGGCACCGCTGCACAATGTGAGATTGCAGTGGTGTGCAGAGCCCAGTGTACATGGTGGTAAAGGCACACGCCCCAAAATGTAGTGTTTCCTGACGGGGCCATACAGTGACTGGCACGAGGATAGCACTGTTACAGAGGAGATCCGTGGTTCAGTACGTGTCTCTTGCACATTGATGGCCCAGCAGAAAAAATGTGATGGATATAAATCTGTTCAGTAAGTTTTCGGATCTGTTTGAATTAACCTTCCCGAATATGGGATATTTTTCAGCGAGGCGATATGATCCGAGATATTTCGCCATGATGTTAGGATTGTTGGCTTGTGCTGCCACAATAGTGGATGTGGAGGCTCAGGATGTTGCACGTTTTGGGTTCACGAGGCATCTAATGGGCACGGAAGTGAAGGTTGTACTCTATGCAGCCGATTCAACAGAAGCAGCCAATGCTGCCGGGCAAGCGTTCGCTCGCATTGAAGAACTCAACGCACGACTGAGCGACTACCTGATTGATAGCGAGGTCAGCAGATTATCCAAGACTCACGGTCAACCCATTGCCGTTGGTGAAGACCTGTGGAATGTGCTTATCACGGGGCAGGAGATCGCCCGTGCATCAGACGGAGCTTTTGATGTAACGGTGGGCCCCCTCACACTACTATGGCGTAAGGCTACGCGCCGGGCAACGTTACCGGATGCCGTTGAGATTACAAATGCTTCGGCTATGGTGGGGTACCGGTTTCTAGTGTTGGATGCAGATAGTCGTACAGTTCAATTGAACAGGGAAAATATGCGACTCGATCTTGGAGGTATTGCCAAGGGATATGCAGCTGATGAAGCACTGAAAATTCTCACAAAAGCAGGCATTGCAAGTGCTGCTGTCGACGCGGGAGGAGATATAGCTTTGGGAAATGCTCCTATTGGTGCAGATGGGTGGTCTGTAGAGGTATTTGATCTGGATGTAGAAGGCAACCTGGGAACAGAAGAACTGACTCTGGCGAACTGTGGTATTGCAGTCTCTGGTGATACATACCGATATTTGGAGCATGATGGGGTGAAGTACTCTCACATAATTAATCCCCATACTGGATATGGTGTAGAACATGAGCGCAAGGTTGCTGTGGTTGCTCCAAGTGCGATGATTGCAGATGCCTGGGCATCTGCATACAGTGTTATGGTATGGGAATCGGCTATTTTGGATGCCGATAATCAGGCAAATTTGAGCACGCGGTTTGTGGAGCGTAGGGAATCGGGTTTGCAGGAGACGAATACGGGGCAGTTTCGTCGTGAGTAAAAACTTGAATGCAGGATAACAAGTATATTTCAGGGAATCAAACTCGAAATTCATATGCAAGAGAGTGAAATTACAAGACGCGACTTTGTGAAGGTGACGGCCGCCGGCACCCTTGGTCTAATGGCTTCGGGGAATTTCGCGTATGCTGGTGCCAGCGATACGCTACGCGTGGGTGTCATTGGTTGTGGAGGGCGCGGTACGGGTGCGGCAAGAGATGCTGTTGTATCCAGTGAAGGGGTAGAAATAGTTGCCATGGGTGATCTATTTGAAGACCGATTGGATGCTTCCAGACAGGCGCTGGAGCAGGAGATTGGAGAGGCGTTCAAGGTAGGTGATCAGCATGCGTTTGTTGGTTTTGATGCCTATCAGCGTGTTATCGAAAGTGATGTGGATATGGTAATACTCGCTGCGCCGCCTGGATTCAGGCCTGCTCATTTCACAGCCGCGGTGGATGCAGGTAAGCATGTTTTCATGGAAAAGCCAGTCAGTGTAGATGTAGCGGGAGCAATGGAGATAATGGCTTCAGGGGAGATTGCTACACAGAAGGACTTGTCGGTTGTTGCTGGAACATTGTACCGTCGACAGCCGAGTTTTGTAGAGGCGATCAAGCGGATTCATGACGGCATGATTGGCGAGATAGTGGGCGCGCAGGAATACTATCTGACAGGTCCCATTTGGCTACGCGAGCGCAAGAGCGGGATGAGCGATATGGAGTGGCAGTGTCGCAACTGGTACTACTTCACATGGTTAAGTGGCGACCATATTGTGGAGCAGTTCGTACACAATATTGATGTAATCAACTGGGTATTTCAAGGGCATCCCGATAGTGCTATTGCAATGGGAGGTCGGATCGTAAGAACCAGCCCGGATTACGGACATATCTATGACCACTTCAGTGTGGAATATGTCTATCCCGGAGAGGTCCTTGTTGAAGCCAAATGCAGGCAGTTCCATGGTGCGACCAACAGGGTTACTAATCGAATAGTTGGTACCCGAGGTGTAGCCGAGTTGCATCCCCGTCATTCAATCCTGAAGTCTCACGACGGGAGTATGTTGTACGAGATGCCTGAGCCAGGTGGCAACGGATATGTCCAGGAACATACGGATCTCATTGCATCGATCCGCGCAAATAAGCCGATCAACGAGGCGGCTCAGATAGCCCAAAGCACACTTACAGCTGTATTGGGACGTGAGAGTGCATATACGGGGCAGCAGTTGAGTTGGGATGAGCTTATGGCTTCAGGCCTCAATCTCGTGCCGAAGACATTTGCTTTCGGGCAGCTTGCAGTTCCAGAAGTAGCAACACCGGGAGTAACAAAACTTTCGCGTACTGCTTCTACTTCTGCCCAAAAGATGTAGGCCATATTCATGAAAAGAAGAGATTTTTTGCTTACCAGTGCACTAGGTGCAACGGGGCTCGCGTTCGCTGGACACAGTTTTGCACGCTCTCGCATTCCCGTCCAAAAGGCGGTGAAGTTTGGGATGATTCAGGAACCTGAGCTTTCTATCGTCGAGAAATTCCAGTTGCTCAAGGACCTGGGGTTCGATGGGGTAGAAATGGATAGCCCTAATGACTTGGATAATGACGAAGTAATAGCCGCGCGAGATGCTACGGGGTTACCGATTCATGGTGTGGTTGATTCAGTTCACTGGCGACAAACTCTTTCCGATCCTGATGCGGCTGTCAGGGAAGCCGGATTGAATGGACTGAAGACTGCAATCCAGGATGCACATGCCTATGGAGCCTCAACGGTACTCCTTGTGCCAGCGGTGGTTAACAAACAGGTGTCTTATGCAGATGCTTACACACGGTCGCAATCGGAAATCCGCAAGGTGCTCCCCATGGCAGTTGAACATGGCATCAAGATTGCGTTTGAAAATGTTTGGAACAAGTTTCTCCTCAGTCCACTTGAGTGCGCCAGGTATATAGATGAGTTCGAGAGTGATTCGGTGGGCTGGTATTTCGATGTGGGCAACGTAGTTGCCTATGGCTGGCCAGAGCATTGGATTCGTACATTGAATCATCGCATACTGAAGTTGGATATTAAGGAGTACAGCCGATCAAAAGCTGATACAGAGGGACCGTATGCGGGCTTTAGAGTGCCGTTAGGAGAAGGCGATTGTGACTGGCCTGTTGTTAATGAAGCCCTTGCAGAAATCGGTTATCAGGGATGGGCAACTGCAGAGGTATCAGGAGGCGACCGAACTTATCTTGAAGGATTGGCTGCACGCATGGATCATATTCTGCCTGCGGATTAGAGTCTGACCTGTCAGAAATAACGCAAATGAAACGTCGAACTTTTATTGAAACCGGTTTGACCGGACTTGCAGGAGCCAGTTTGCTAGGCGCTACCTCAGAACTCCCTTTGCGGGGGCGGGTGAATCATAGTGTGTGCAAGTGGTGCTACCCTGATCACTCGGTTGAAGAACTTGCTCAGGCAGCTGCGACTATAGGACTAAAGTCTGTAGAACTACTTGAGCCTGATGAATGGCCGATTCTCGAGAAGTATGGACTGGTTTGTGCTATGCCCTTTGGGCCGGGGATGGAAGGCAAGGATCGCCTGACAGATGGGTTTAATGAGCCGTCCAACCATGAATGGTTGGTGCCGCTATTTCAGGAACGGATCAAAGAGGTTGCGGAAGCCGGTTATGAGCGTGTAATTTGTTTTTCGGGAAACAGACGGGGGATGGAGGATGCTAAGGGGCTCGAGAACTGTGTGACAGGCCTTAAGGGTATTATTCCGGTGGCAGAAGAGTATGGGGTCACTGTATGCATGGAGCTATTGAACAGTAAGGTCAGTCATCCAGATTACATGTGTGATCGTACAGCCTGGGGGGTTGAGCTGTGCAAACAGGTTGGCTCTGAGCGCTTCAAATTGCTCTACGACATTTATCACATGCAGATCATGGAGGGAGACGTCATTCGCACTATTCGGGACAACCATCAGTACATTGATCATTATCATACTGGCGGTAACCCTGGGCGTAATGAAATTGATGATTCACAAGAACTGAATTATTCGGCGATCATGCGTGCGATCGTGGAAACAGGCTACGAAGGATTTGTAGGTCAGGAGTTCATTCCGAACAGAACTCCCTTGGTATCCCTGCGTGAAGCTGTTCGCATCTGCGATGTGTAGAAGTTTATTACAATCCTGTTTTTGATAATCCTATAACACGACGAAGAACATGACTCGCCGAGAATTTGTGCCTTCTGCCGCCCTTATGACTGCGGCTGCAAGTTTAGGTTGTGCTCCACTAACAACGGATGCTGAAAGTGGAGCACGTGATGCTTTCTCAATGCACTATGCGCCACACTTTGGCATGTTTAAGAACAGTGCAGGAGATGATCTGGTTGACCAGCTGAATTTTGCAGCGGATCAAGGCTTCACGGCTTGGGAGGACAATGGTATGAAGGGACGAAGTACAGACACACAGGAGCGCATAGCGAAGGCTATGTCTCAGCGCAACATGCGGATGGGGGTTTTTGTGGCACATCAGATCCACTGGCGGGAGCCCAATCTTGCCGGTGGTGATGCAGAACTCAGAGCACAGTTTCTGAGCGAAATTGAGTCCTCTGTTGAGGTAGCGAAGCGCGTCAATGCGACTTGGATGACCGTAGTGCCTGGCTTTGTAGATCTCAGGCTTGATATGGGTTACCAGACTGCTAATGTCGTGGAGAGTCTACGGCGTGCCTGTGACATTTTGGAGCCACATGGTTTAGTTATGGTCTTGGAACCGCTCAATCCACATAATCACCCGGGGCTTTTTCTGACGAAAATTCCTCAAGCCTATGAAATCTGCCGTGCTGTGGACAGCCCCGCCTGCAAGATCCTGGATGACCTGTATCATCAGCAAATCACAGAAGGCAACCTAATCCCCAACATTGATGCTGCCTGGGATGAAATTGGATACTTCCAGATTGGTGATAATCCCGGTCGCAAGGAGCCGACGACTGGCGAGATCAATTATGCAAACGTCTTTGCCCATATCCGAAAAAAGGGGTTTGGGGGCATATTGGGGATGGAGCACGGCAACATGCATCCCGGTAAGGAGGGAGAGGTTGCACTGATTGAGGCGTATCGGAGTGTAGACGGAACCGGCAGTTGATATCAGGGCGTTGTTGCGGATTAGGTTGGCCGTGTTGTCTGAGTAGCAGAATCCATAGATCGGATTCCTATGTTGCTCAGGGCGACCGGAGCGATTACCAAGGCTGGCGAGACAGTGCATACGATGTTGTGTGGATATGGCGGTATCAATGCAGATCATATGAACTGTGGGCATTGGGATAACGCTGTTTGAGAGATATTGCCGAGCGTAGATCGGTGCTTGTCAGTCGGGAGACATCACTCCCAGATACTATTTTGCGGTTTTCTGGCAGGGTAGGTCAGTGTCCGGGGTTTCGTTATTCATTCAAATTATTAGTGATATGGGATTATCAACTTTGCTGTTCGCACTTATTTTGCAAGCATCACCCGCTTCGGCTTCCTCTGATGCCCCCGCACCGGTGCGCGTTGGTGTGGTGGGACTTGTGCACGGGCACGTTGGTTGGATACTTGGTCGTGAAACCCGTGGGGATATAGAAATTGTCGGGATTGCAGAGGCCGATCAGGCGTTGGCTGAGCGTCATGCTGCTCGGTTTGGGTTTGATATGGAGTTGGTTTATGCGTCTGTGGAGGAGATGATTGATACGACCAAGCCTGAAGCTGTGACTGTTTTTTCCAACATATATGACCATTTAGCTATAACCAGAGCGGCTGCTGCGCACGGTGTGCATGTGATGGTTGAAAAACCATTGGCAATCTCACTAGACCATGCGGAGCAGATGAAGGTAGTTGCAGATTCTGCGGGAATCCACCTGTTGACCAACTACGAAACCAGTTGGTATCCTAGCGTCCATTACGCAAAGGAGTCACTTCCTTTACTTGGAGATATACGGAAGATGGTTGTACGGGATGGGCATCCCGGCCCTATTGAGATTGGTGTAGGCGAAGAATTTTCATCTTGGCTTCTGACGGAAGAAAAGAATGGAGGTGGTGCGATTACAGACTTTGGTTGTTACGGTGCCAACCTAATCACCTGGTTTATGAATGGTCAGCGACCAGAGAGTGTAACAGCGGTAACTCAGATATTCAAGCCAGATCCTCCCTATGGCCAAGTGGATGACGAGGCAACGATCATCGTAACATATCCATCCACGCAAGGAATTATCCAGGCGTCTTGGAATTGGCCGTTCAATCGGAAGGATATGGATGTGTATGGAACGGAAGGATTTGTGTATGCCTCGAATGCGACCGATGGCATTATTGGTCTACCTAGTACCCCATCAATGTCCTTCGAGGCACCTGCCAGAGTTGCTCCCCACAATGATCCCTTTGCATTTTTTGCGGCTGTCGTGCGTGGCAATGTAGATCCAGAGGGAAGTTTATCATCGCTTCCCATCAACATGGTAGCAATGGAAATTTTGGATGCAGCTGTTCGGTCTGCCAAATCGGGGAAAACAGTGTGGTTCACCCGGTAAGCATGACCAGTATAGCCCCATTTTATTCATCACGATTTGGATACAGGCTACAAAGTGTGAATTTGGTTGGGGGTGCGTCAGGATTTCCGGTGCGGGATGAAAAGTAAGCTATAGCCTTAGCGACCAAGCGTCAAATGCAGCATTGCCGTCTGTTTTTCAGCTTGGTTTGGGGAAATGCCAAGGGTGCACGTACCGCAAGTGCAGTCCACTCCCATGCGATGTGTTGTGTTGCTCTCTACCATTTTCGTGGGACACCTCAGATGAGGTGCACGGGTTTAGAGGTCAGGCACAGACTGCCAGTGTAATTGCTGAAGGTGCGCCCAGAACCGTGTCCATGCCTGCACCGCGGACAGCGCGATATAGAATGTAACATAGCGGGCATGACGTGCCAGGGTTGCACCGACCTTCAGCACTTGCAGTCTGAACGTGCGAAGGTGCATGTGAGGGAGTTCCGATGCGGACGAATCCGTGTCTGTGGCAGCACTGCCGTCCGCCTCCATCGCCGTCTCCGAGAACACATCGGTTGATTCGTCCAACGCAGCTTCTGTTCCAGAAGACTGCGGACCCGTGTCGTGCAGTCCCTCGGCCAACGGGGCCATCTCATCGGGTTCAGACCCCACCGGTGGGGTCTGACTATGCAAGAGACATCGACTGATGTGAAGAAGCTGGTAGACCAACATGTAGACCTGAAGACGCACGGCATTCTTCGCCTGAATCTCAGCATCCTCATCGGCCTCAGCAATATCCTCACGCTCAATCGGTACGTTACGGTCCCCGAATGCGTATCCGCGTCAAGATTGGTGACCAAAAAGTAGCAATCATTGAATAACTCCCCCGAACGCGGTTTCACCACCAGGATCACCCGACGGGGCTTCCCCCAGGACTGCGCACCATACTCGAGTTCAAAGTACGTCTTCGTCTCATACGAGCAATCCTCAACGTACGGGGTAGCCAACGCCTCCAACACCTTGTTCTTGCGCAAACGCATCAGGTAGTGATGACCTTCTGCCTCCAGCCGTGTAAATACAACACCACTATTGAACCCTGCATCCAAACGAATAATGACGCGGTCAGCGGCGTGCTGGCGCACGCTATCGGCCATGGAACCATGAAGTCTTCGCAGTCGGTGACCTCGCGCCGATTACCTGGACGCAACTGCGCCCGAGTACATCCCCGCTCTCCCCGCATGAAGCAATCAGCGGCAAGAAAACCGTACGCTTATAGTGCCCATGATACGCACTGCCAAGTTGCTTGCCATGCGCATCCACCGGCACCGCGTCCACATCAATGACCACTTCATCACAGCGCCGACCACCGTTGCGAACCAGCATATGCTCAATTGTCAACTTTTGAACCGCCGCCTCCAAGTGCGACGGATTGTCCGCTTTGCTGAGCAGACTCAACAGACGGGACATGGTCGGCTGCGATGCCAACGTACGACCCGCTTCGACCGCACCCCGTTCGATGCTGGTGGACGTGCCAAATGCTGCATCGGTGCGCAACTGCGCTGTCCATAGGGCACTCCATCCCTGAATCAACTGTAGCAGCCACTGCAAAGCAACTGCGCCAGACTATATTGTATACGATACTGTTTCCGGGGATCGTACAGCCGCTCGGTCAGAAATTCAATGAGCGAGCCCCCGTTCGCGCGATCACCGACCGCAGCAACAACGCACCCGGATCAGATGTCGTGTGGTCGTTGCTGGCCGCCTTGATCCGAACCGACTGGTTGTAGGGAAGCACAAAAAGTACCTCCGTAGACTTTGCGATGATCTCACCTCCAAGGTGAATTTTTTAGATTACTTCGAAAGGTCGCTTGCGCACGTGATCCACAGTAGAAACAAGTCCCTATTCGGTCAAAATCCGCAAAAAAAGGGCAATGGGCCCTTTTTATAAGGAACGTACAATGGACACGAAAGCTCCAGATCGGTTAGGCTATCCCGAAAAACCCACAATATTCATCTCAATTTAGCAGTACGGTATAGATAAACCTATTCGAAACCTTTTCCTTTTACATTGGTTCCATTAATTGGGCGGTTGATGGCGTTTTTCGTGGATTTTGACCGAATAAAACCGTGTTTTCGTCCTGAATCAAGTCTCCCGACCTGTTTAAAAATTATCCACTCAT
>Ga0209544_1001107_pt1 | contig 31587 bp, 28 predicted proteins | sample MesohylPK_FD_187297 | JGI IMG/M metagenome (GOLD analysis project Ga0209544, IMG submission 187297) | Host-associated microbial community of the marine sponge Aplysina aerophoba from Gulf of Piran - sponge mesohyl, lysed by proteinase K... | ecosystem: Host-associated > Porifera > Sponge >... | reverse complement strand
GCGGGCGCGTGTCCTGGACCGACCCGGGCACGGGGCTGAGCATGGAGGCGCGGGTGCGCACGCTGGTCGCGCACGAGGACTCGGACTACCGCGAGTGGGGCGCGTCGGGCTCGGTGCGCCTGGCTCCCGGAGAACGCGGCCGCGGGCTCTCGTTCAGCCTGGCGCCGACATATGGCGCGGCGTCGAGCGGGGTGGGCCGGCTGTGGTCGGCGCGCGACGCGCAGGGGCTGGCGCCGGGCGGCGCGTTCGAGGCGGAGCGCCGCCTGGAGGGCGAGCTCGGCTACGGCCTCTCCGTGTTCGGCGACCGGTTCACGGGAACGCCGAACCTGGGCTTCGGGTTCTCGGACAGGGCGCGCGACTACCGCATCGGCTGGCGGCTGACCTCGGCCATCGAGGGCGATCCCGGCTTCGAGGTCAATCTCGACGCGACACGCAGGGAGTCCGCGAACGACAACGAGCTGGACGCGCGGACCGACCACGGGGTGATGCTGAGGGCGGCGATCCGCTGGTGACGGGAAGGCGGCGCCGATGGATGGCGACTACCACCAGCCGCTGCCGGGAGAGTGACGCTGCGCCGAGCCGGTACCGCGCATCGCCGCCGCGATGAGGCCGCCGACCTTCTCGGCGGCCTCGACCAGGTGCTCGTCCGCAACGTGGGCGTAGCCTGCCGTCGTCCGATGGCGGCGATGGCCGAGCAGCTTGCCCACCAGGGGCAGGTTCTCGCCCGCCATGACCGCCTGGCTGGCCGCCGTGTGGCGCAGGTCGTGGAGGCGGAGCCAGCCGAGGCTCGCATCCGCGCAGACCGTCCGCCAGCATGTCGTGAGGCTGTAGGTGCCCTTTCCTTCGGCGTGGCGCGGAAACAGGAAGGCGTCGGGATCGCGGTGAGCCTCCGGTGAGGACCGTCTGTGCGGCCGGAGTGATTTCCGGCGTGACGTCGTGGAGTGATGTGGACAGCGCTCCGCCACCGTCGACGGCGTTGGCCGTGACGCTCGATGCCGACGCCGAGGACGGCGTCAAGCGGTGGTCAGGGGACGCTGTGAGGTGGAACCGGCGGTGAGGATCGGTTCACGCGGCCTGATCCTGGAGCCCGACGGGCTGCCAGTGCCAGGGGAGCAATTCGTGCAGCCGGTGCTGCGGTGTCCCGGCGATGCGACCGAGGACGTCAGCGAGCCAGGCCTGGGGATCGACATCGTTGAGCTTGGCGGTGCCGATCAGCGTGTACATCGCCGCCGCGCGCACGCCACCGCGGTCGGAACCGCAGAACAGCCACGATTTTCTCCCGAGAGCGATACCACGCAGACAGCGCTCGGCGGCATTGTTGGTGAGGCAGATGCGGCCGTCGTCAAGGAAGCGGGTAAAGCCGCCCCAGCGCTTCAGCATGTAGTCCATTGCCGTCGCTACCGAGGCGTGGCGAGAGAGCCTGGCGCGCTCGGCGCGCATCCACTCCTCGAGCGCGGCGACAAGAGGGGCGCTCCGCTCGCGGCGGATCGCGAGGCGGCGCCAGGCGGGCATGCCGTTGATCTCGCGCTCGATGTCGAACAGCGCATCGATCCGCTTCACGGCTTCCATTGCCAGCGGCGAGATCGGCGGCGCGTGCTTGCCGCGTCTCTTGCCGGCCGCGATGTCGGCGAGCTCGTAAAATTTCCTGCGGCTATGCGCCCAACAGAGCCCTTCGGTGATCGGCGCCGGAGACCGGCCCGGTTCATAGAGCCGCTTGTATCCGGCAAAGGCGTCGGCCTGCAGGATGCCGGCATAGCAGCGCAGATGCTCGACCGGATGGTCTCCCGAGCGGGTCCGCGAGTAGCGGAACAGCGCCGCCGGCGGGTCCGGACCGCCGAACGGCCTGTCGTCGCGCACATAGACCCAGGCCCGCGCGGTGTCGGTCTTGCCCTTGGCCAGAACCGGCACAGGGGTATCGTCGCCATGCAGACGCTCTGCCGCCAACACATGCTCGGCGATCAGGTCGTGCAAGGGCTTCAGCGCCACGGTGCAGGCGCCGACCTGGTCGGCCAGGGTCGACAGGCTGAGATCGACGCCTTCGCGCGCATAGCGCTCGCGCTGGCGGTTCAGCGGCTGATGGGCGCCATACTTCTCGAACAGGATCATCGCCAGCAGGCTCGGGCCCGCCCAACCGCGTGGCGTCGGGTGGAACGGCGCCGGCGGCTGCGAGATCTTCTCGCAGGCCCGGCAGGTGAACTTCTCGCGTACGGTCTGGATCACCTTCCACTGGCGCGGAACGACCTCCAGCGTCTCGGTGACGTCCTCGCCGATCTTCGAGAGCTTCGCCGAGCCGCAGCACTCACAGGCACTCGGCGCGGGCACCACCACCCGTTCGCGGGGAAGGTGTTCGGGGAACGGCTTGCGGGCGGGGCGGCGCCGGGTGAACCCCTTGACCTGCGTCGTCTCGGCGGCTGCCCGTTCGGCCGCGAGTTCGTCCTCGGTCGCGCTCGCCTTGAGCTCGTCGAGTTGGAGCTCCATCTGGTCGAGAAGGCGCTGCTTGCGCTCCGAACGCTGGCCGTGGAGCTCACGCCGGAGCTTCTCGATCATCAGCTTCAAGGAGGCGATCTGCGCCTCCGCGTCGGACACCTTCGCCACGGCGTTGCAGGCCTCGGCTTCAGCATCGGCTGCCCTGGCCTCGGCCTCCGACGCCTTGGCTTCGGCCGCCGCCAGCGCCTCCCTCAGTGCGTCGATATCCGAACTGCCGGTCATCGCCGACAGCCAATCACAGGACCCGGCCGACCGCTACACTGCCCAGCCCGGTGGAGTCACTTTGCCACAGTTCAGCCGGCCCGCGAGGGCTGCCAGGTCCGGATCGGGTTGCGCCACTCGATCCCCTCAAGCAGATAACCGAGTTGCGCCGCGCTGATCGACAAGGCGCCGTCGCGCGCCGATGGCCAGGGGAACCGACCGCGCTCAAGGCGCTTGGCGTAAAGCGATATCCCGAAGCCGTCGAACCACAAAATTTTCACCAAATCGCCTTTGCGGCCGCGGAACACGTAGAGGTCTCCCGCATGAGGGTCGCGCCCAAGGCCTTCCTGGACCTGCAGTGCCAGCGTGTTCATGCCGCGCCGCATGTCCGTCACCCCCGTCGCCAGCCATACCCGGACACCGGCCGCAACCGGGATCATCGCGGCTCCAGAACCGCAAGCACACGGGCCAGCGCCGGGGCATCGACCGTCGCGTCTACAATCACCCGCGAGCGACCGCCCAGCACAATCTCCATCCGTCCGTCCGACGGCGAAACCTCCCAGACGCCATCCTCCGGTAGCACTTGGCTGGGTGGCGCGACGACCACCGGCACGAAGGCACTGGAGCGGGGCTCACCGTCCTGCTGCCGAAACTTCCGCCGCCAGTCGAACAGCAGGTTGGCGTTCAAGTCGTGGCGCCTCGCCACCGACGCCACCGTCACGCCAGGCGCGTAGCTCTCCGCAACGATCCGACGCTTGTCGGCCTCGCTCCACCGCCGCGCTCGACGACGTGGTCCGCCTCCTGCCTCGGCGCTCGACAGAAATTCCTGGTTCGACATTCGCGATCGTCTCCACGTGGGTCACGGTGGACGCTCGCCGTCCACCTCCGATCGCTCAAACTCGACCAAAGTCACCGTCACGCACAGACGGTCCTCGCCGGATGCTCACGGATCGCGCGCGCCGGGCAGCGCTTCGATGAGCGCTCGCGCGGCCTCGCCGAGCGGCACCGCGCGCGGGCCGGTCTTCGAGTCTTCGAGCGCGATTGCCGAAGATTGACTGCTTGGGTCGCAGTGTTGCGATAGTGTTGACACGTTACTTGAGAGAACCTGCACAACGAAAATAATGCAATAATTATAGCATATTATTGGCTAGAGAATCTCCTTATCGAATGTTCGAGAACGCCTCGACCGCTTCCCGGGAGACGCCCGCGATCTCGAAGCGCCCGTCGGCATGGGTCTTCTCGATGTCGTAACCCAGCTTCCCCAGACCCGCCGCAAGCTCGTTGCGGTAGAGCATGCCGATCAGCTTCTGGTTCGCATAAAGGCTCTCGTTGGCCATCGAGCGCCACTTGCCGTCCTCGCCCTTGACCATGTTGGCCAGCACCGCGTGGGTGTGGAGCTGCGGATCGAGGTTGCGCGAGGTGTCGTGCCGGAAAGCGGCGGCGACGATCTTCTGGTTGCCCACCCGCGCCATGCGGCCGGTATCGGGATCCTTCATGCGGGTCTCGGCGGCGTTCTTCTCGACCCAGGCGAGCGTCGCCGCCACGGCCCGGTCGTGCGCCTCGACGATGCGCCTGTCACCGCCGATAAGCGCCGCGATGGAGACGGATTTGGGTGCGCTGAAGGTCAGGTCCCGTCCGGGACGGTGGAGGATCTCTCCGTCCTTGCCGCGGCGGCCGAGTTCGGTGCCCGAGCCGTCGGGCACCTTGCCTTCGAGCACCGCCCGGAAGGTCATGGGATCGACCGGGCCTTTCAGGCCAAGCTCTTCCGCGCCCTTGCCGGCCCAGCCGCTGGCGTCGCGATGCTCCGGATCGTCCTTGGCGTAATAGCCGTCCCGCTCGTAGTAGGACGCGCCCTGGGCCGCGGAGGAGAGCGCGCCGATGGACAGCATGTCAGCCCCAGTCGGACCCGTGGCCGCTGCCGGCGGAGGCATCCCGCGGGACTGCCGGTGCGGAACCGGCGTCCGCCGTTTCGGCTGCTGCGGCGTCCGGTTTCGCATCCCCGGCCTCGCCCGGCAGGGGAAGCAACTCCAGCTCGCCCTGCCAGGACGCGGGCTCGGACGGGAGGTCGCGCCCGGCAGGCTCGTGGGTGCAGCCCGCCTCGTCCGCGCCCGCCGGCTCCGGGATGCCGATCTCTTCTTCCCCGTGAGATGCCGTGGCAGACGCCTCGCCGGGCTCCGACCCGTCCCCCTCGCGCGCCACGAACCGCTCCGCTGCGGCGGGGCGGGCAACGTATTTCAGGCGGATGGAGGCGACCGGGAAGGGGCCGGGGAACTTGAGATAGCCCTCCAGGTTGGCAAGCCGCATGATCTCGGACGGCAGCGCCAGCGCCCTGAGCTCGCGCCGCGGCGTCAGCGAGACCCCGTCGCGGATGGTGTTGGCGCCGTAGGAATAGCCCTCGGAGACCTCCTCGATCTCGCTGCGGCCGAGACTGTCGGCCGACCACTGCGCGGTGTCCCGGTCCGGCGCGGCCAAGACCACGCGGGTGCCGCAGAGGCCCGATATGGTCTCCGCGCCGTTGCGCCCGTAGAGGTCGCGGAGCGCCGATGCGACCTGGACCCCGAGCACGAAGCAGCCGCCGAACTGGCGCGACTCCGCGAGCCCCGGCTGAAGGCTTGGCACCTGGTGCAGGGTGGGCAGCTCGTCGAGGATCACCCAGATCCGCCGTCCGTCGTCCTGGGCCAGCGAGAGCATGGCGTTGACGGCGATCTCCAGCCAGGTGGATATGAGCCCGCGCAGGGACGCATGCTGGTCGCCACGCGAGGTGAGGAACAGGAACCCGCCGCGCTCCTCGTCGGATATCCAGTCCCGGATCGAGAAGGGCTTGCCGGTATCCGGCAGGAGCTCCAGCGCCGAGACGTTGGCGGTCAGCATGGCGCGGACCGAGAGGGCGGTCTTCGGGTTCTCGGGATCGACGATCGACTGCGCGACCGTGCCCGCCATCGCCTCGGCAAGCGCCGTGAGCTCGGTCTTTAGCAGGTGGTCGACCAGGACCTTGTTGTCCGTCAGCCCTTGCTTCCAGAACACCCCGGCCCCGTTGGAGAAGAGCTGCCTTGCCGCCGTCACCCAGAAGGGATCGACCGTGTCCTTCTGCTGCGGGATCAGCGCGGCGGCCATCATGTCGAAGTCGCGCGGATCGCGGGCCTCGAAGAAGGGCGACCAGCGCGGCGCGCGGGCATCGAGCGGGTTCATCAGCACGTCGCGCGCCGGGTCGAAGAAGGACCGCGTGTAGCTCCCCATCTTGTCGTAGACGACGCAGCGCTCGCCGCGGGCGCGGATTTGCGAGACCAGGTCGGAGATCAGCACCGTCTTGCCGGAGCCCGTGGTGCCGGAGACGATGGTGTGCTGGGTCTCCGTGCGCTCCGGATACGGGATGCCGGCGATCGAGTAGGGCCTCAGCCTCCTGCCGCCCGGCAAGACCGTCAGCAGCCGTGCATGGGGCGATTGCAGCCGGCGGCGCAGCTCGGCAGCCGTCACCATCTCGGCGCCCCTGATGCGCTTCTGCCGGCCGAGCCGGGCGCCGCGGTACCAGAACACGACCAGGAAGACGGCGATCAGCCCCGCTCCGGCGGCGGCCCCGAGCCCGGCGCTCGCGAACATCTCGGCCTTGATGCGCTCCCGCGCCTCCAGCGCCGGGACGGAGGCCGCGATGTCGCGGATGCGGAGGGTGCGGCGGGTGCCGTCGGCGAAGCGCACCTCCTGGCCCGAGTCCGGGTCGTAGCCGAGCACGAGCTTGGTCTCGGCCAGGCTCACCATGCCGGCGGCGTACCATTCCGCGCCGGTGGTGCGGTTCCAGAGCGTCCAGGCCGGCACCGCCACGGTCATGAAGGCGGCGAACAGCATGGCCGCCTGGAACAGCTGGCCCCACATGCGGATGCCGTGGAAGACGGTCTGGCCGCCCCTGAGCGTGCTGCCGCCGATACCGCGCATGCGCGTTCTCCCTCAAGTTGCGTGCGTTACCGCGCGGAGGCGGAGGGAAGCGGAGGCCGGGCGAAGGGGCCCGGGTCGGAGAACGGCCCGAAGGATTCCAATTTCCGGCTCCGCCGGTATGCTCGGAGGCTATGAACATGACGCGAACATTCACCGAATCGTACGGACCCGCCGACGCGCCTGAGCGCTCTGCGCGACCGGCGCCCGCCGAGCGCGTCGCGGTGCTCGCCGGTTTCGCCGCCGCGGCGCTCTGCACTGCCTGGTCCATCGCCGCCGGAGCCGGAATCGAGACCGTCGCCGCCGCGTGGCTTGCCGCCGGCGCCTGGGCGTTCGTCTCGTCCCTGGCCCTCGCGCTCCGGCGCGGCTTCCATCGGCGCGACTGGCGCGCGTTCGGCCGCTACGAGATGACGGACAACACCGAGTTGGTTGACTGGTCGACCAAGTCCGGAGCGTGGTTCGACATGGCCCTCGCCGAGGAGAACGAGCGGCTGATGCGCGGCGACTGAGCCGGGGGTTCCCGCCCCGTCGGTCACGGCGAGGAGTCCCCCCAGCCCTTCTCGTCCTGCCTGTTCCTCCCGTCCCCGCCGGGCGCGCCGTCGGGGACGGCATTCTTCGCCGAGCCGAACAGCTTGCCCGCCAGCCAGTCGCCGACCACCGGCAGGTTCTCCGTCGCGTGTTGCTCGAAGGGCTTGTTCTGCTCGGCCGCGACGCCGGCGCGGCCCTGGAGCGCTTCGTCCCGCGTCACGGTCTGGCGCGCCTCGCGGGCCGTCCCCATCATGATCTGCTCGGTCTTGGTCTCGACGCGCTCCGACATCGCTTTCGCCGGCGCCTCGCCCGGTTGCGGCGCGCCCGCAGCCGAGGCCCGGTCGCGGACGCCCGCCGACCAGCCGCCATATGCAGCAGCGGTCTCGCGCCCGTAGGCGCCGCGCAGCTCACCCGCCGCCCCCTCGTATTCCGCAGCGCCGCCGACCGATGCCGGGTCCGGCCCGGCAGGCGCCGGATACTTCTCCGCGATGAATGCGGCGGCGTATTCCCGAAGCTGTTCGGAGTCCTCCGCCGTCTGCGGCGAGGCAATGCGCATCGCCCCGGCGGCGCCGATCGCGCGCCCGTCCGTTCCCCGCTGCTCGGACAGCCAGGCGAAGAAGGGCTGACCGAGCTCGCGCTCGATCGCCTGTGCGTCGCTCCTCACCTGCGCGGCCTGCTCCGACCAGCTCTCGGATTCCTGGCGCGCGAGCGAAGCGCGTTCCTGGAAGCTGCGCATGCGGGTGAGGTTGGCGGACATGCTCTCGTCGAGGCTCGCCATCTCGCTGTCTCCGGTCTGGGTGGAGTAGCGGCGCGAGGCCTCCGCCACCTGCGACCAGCTCTCGGTCACGCCGTGCTGGCGGTCGTATTCCTTGACCCGGTTCCAGGCGTCCTGCTCGATGGTCTGGCCGCGCCACATGACGGAGCCCTCGGCGCCCGCCTTGACGATGAAGTCCCAGCCGCCGCCCACCTTCGCCTGTCCGGTCAGCACCGCCGCCTGGTTCTTCGATATGCCCGCGATCTCGGAGATCTTCTCGACATGGGAGTCGAGCTGCTGGGCCTGGCTGCTCTCGCTCTCGGTGACGCCCCGCGCGTAGGCCTCGCCCGTGGAGACGTCATGCGAATAGCGCCCGATCATCGCCGTGGCGTCGGTGACGGCGGCGTTGCGTGCCTGGCCCGCTTCCGCCGACCAGTTCCGCGACAGCGACCGCGCTTCCGCCGCCCGCTGCTCGTGGCTGGTCGCCAGCGACTCCGAGAGGCGCACGCCCGCGGCCGGGATACGGCTGGTGGCGGCGCCGGCGTCGGCCACCACCGTCCCGTCGCCGGTCACCGTCATGCCCGCGCCCGCCGGCGCATAGCCCGTATACCGGTCGGTATCGACATGCGCCGAAGTGCGGATCTGGCGGCCTTCGAGCGTGGCGAAGCGGTGCGTGTCGTAGCCGGTGTTGGCGAGGCTGAGGTTGCCCGTCGTGCCCTCATGCGCCGCCGATGAGGCCGCGTCCTGGCCGACCGCCAGCACCGAGGTCGCGAGCACCGTGGCTTTCGACAGTCCATATGCCAATGCCGCCGCCAGGAACGGCACCGACATCGAGAGATAGCCCGACATGACCGCCACATCCGAGGCGACCGCCCGGATCCCCGCCTGCGCCACCAGCGAGATGCCGATCTCGCCGCCCGGCATCGCCGCCGCGGCCGACATCCGCTCGGCCGCTTCGCCCATGCTGATCCGGTGCAGCACCGCGTAGAGCGGCCCCCAGGACTGGAGCCAGACCAGCCCGGTCACGTAGGAGCGGAATATGGTTGCGCCCGCCGGGGTCAGCATCAGCAGCACCGCCATCGGGAAAGCGCCGACATAGAGGCATTCGAACACGATGCGGAGCAGGGGCACCCAGGTCTCGGCCTGCCTGCCGATGGCGCGATAGGCGGAGACCGTCTGCGCCTCGGCTCTCGCCTCCGTATAGGCCCGGAGCGCGGCGGCGTTGCCGGCCTCGGCCGCCCATTGCTCGCCGGCGTCGTGGACCGCATTGAGGACCATCTGCTGGCGCATGATCTCGCCCGCCGTGCGGGATGCGCCTATGAGAAAGTCGTGCGCGGCCGGCAGGGCGGCGAGCAGCTCCGCCCTTGCCAGCGCCTCGGTCCTGGCATCGGGGAATATCCGACGTCCGAACACGGTGCCCGCGCGCGCGATCTCCGCGTTCCACTGCCCGTTGAGGCGCGCCGCGCCCACCTGGCAGGTGACGATCTCGCGGTTGATCGCGGTCGTGCCTGCGACGCCGCCCGGCTGCCGCGTCGCGAACTCGAACATGCGCGCGGGCGAGGCCCCCGCCGACGGCGTGCCCGTGGCGGTGACCAGCCGCCAGATATCCGTGCTCTCGCGGAGGTCGTCCGCCGAGATATGGCCGAGCAGCAGGGCGTGGAAGACGCATTGCCGGGCATAGTTGCGGATGTTGCGTGCGAACACCGTGTCGGTGATTTCCAGGCGCGTGGTCTTGGCCGCGAGCCTGGCCCCGAAGATCATCCCGTGGCGCTGGTACTGGAGGTCGTTGGGCAGCGTGAAGGCCTGCTCGGTGAGGCGGGTGAGGCCGTCGCCGACCTGCGAGGTCAGCGAGGCGAAGAGCGCGAGCCCGATCGGCACGTTGGCGACCACGGCGGGCGCCAGCGTCGGATCGAGCCGGTCGACCACGCGCACGGTCGCCTTGGGCACGATCATCGCGCCCCAGACCGCGGCGAACAGCAGGATCCACTTGGCGTTGTCCTTCCAGGAGCCGCCGAAGGCGGTGCGGAACAGGATCCAGGCGAGGCCGGCCACGCCGGCGAGCTGCCCAAGCGTGACAAAGGCGCCGCCCGAGGTGATCGCCGCCACCGCGTTCAGGAGATCGACGAGATAGGCGCCGCCGCCAAGGGTGAAGAGCTCGTACATAGTTAAGGTGTCGCCGCTACCTCACCGGGAGCCTGCGCCGGCCCCGCCGCGCGCAAACGCGAGCGCGGCGCGCAGGTCGGCCGAGAGCGCGCCCGCGAGCTCGGTCTCAATCAGGCGCAGTTTCTCGACCACCGCGAGCGCCGTGTTGAGCCGCTGGAGCCCCTGGTGGCGGTGCCTTGCGAGCGCCACCCGGTTCGACCTCAGCCCCTCGCGCCAGCGCTGGAGCTGCTCGCCGTCGGCAATATCCAATGTCCCCGCGCGCTCCTCGACGGTCCGGTGCAGATCGGTGATCCAGACCTGCATGACGTCGAGGGCCACGGCCTCGGCGAGCGCGTCCATCTCCTGGTCGATGACGGCGCCCCGGTAGGCCGCCGCCGTGTTCGCCACCCGGTAGACCGGAAGCGTGGTCAGGTTGACCAGCCCGAGCGCGGCATTGGGCGGGGCGGTGTCGGTGCGCACGGCATCGACCAGGTCGCGCAGCAGTTCGGCGACCCGGGCCCGGAAGCCGCGGTTGGTGGGAATGGTCACCGTGCCGAGGCTCGGGTTGAGGCAGAGGTTCGCGGTATCGCAACGATAGACGGGGAGCTGGCCGCCGCCCTCCATCAGGGTCTCGGTCACGCGCCGGTCGAGCGCCAGCGGCTCCAGGATGCGCACCCTGGGACCGCTGTTGTCCCCGTCGGAGGTCGGCGCGGTGACGATCAGCGTGCCGGTGACCGCCATGGCGAACTCGGCGAGTTGGGTGTCGCCGGCGAGGAAGGACGACGCCCTTATCGCCTTCCAGGCATAGTTGACGTTGACCGGCACCTGGTCGGCCATCGCGCCGGAGGCGCTGGCGAGCGTCGAGTTGCGCTGCCCGTCCGCGCCGCAGCCATGCTTGGCGGCGGCATAGTCGCTGAATATCCCCTGGCCGGTGCCGATCGCAGCGCAGATCGCGGCCGACGCCCGGTCGTTCTTCGACCAGAGGGCGCCCACCAGCGCCTGGGCGGTCTCGCAGGAGTTGAGATTCTGGGAGTTCACCCACTGGGCCAGCGCCCGGAGCTTGGCCATGGTCTCCGCGATCACCGGGCTGATGGTCTCCAGCGCCAGCTCGAAGGCGAAGCCCACTGCGTTCTGGGCGACCGCGCGCGCGAACGCAACGAGCTGGTCGGAGTTGATGAACGAGAAGGCGCCGGCAAACGCGTCGATGCCGCCGCAGCCGGCGCGGAAGCTCGGCAGGCTCACCGACGCAATCTGTTCGGAGCGCACCGGCGATCGGAGATAGAGGTTGCCCAGCGTCCAGTGGCCCGAGGCCTGGCCCTGGAAGGCGGTCGGGCCGGTGGTGTTGACCGCCGCCCCCTGCCAGAAGCGATTCATCTCCGAGAGCACGTCGGCCTGCGCCGGGCCCGCGGCGAGCAGGAAGGCGCCCAGCACTGCGGTCGGCGCGGCCCACCGATAAGACGCACGCCGCCTGCATCCCGAATCCTTGCAGGTCCTTCTAATAGTCATTGCCGGGCTCCAGAGCCGTGAGCGCGAAGATCCTCTCCGCCATCTGGTCCTCGGCCATCACTCCGAAGCCGACCGGCAGCACGCGCTTCGTCTTCGTGTCGAACAGCACCAGGGCGGGGACCGGAGATTTGCCGAGGCCGAGCCGGGCGGCGCGGCCGTTGTCCGCGACCGCCTCGGGCCAGCCTTCCAGCGCCTCGCCGGTGAGCGAGACGGCGAGCACGTCGAGGCCGTGGCGCTTCGCGAAGGCGCGCAGCAGCGGGCCGAACACCTTGCAGCCGGCACAGCCAGCATGACCCAGGTAGATCAGCCCGTAGCGCTCGCCGAGCCGCGCCAATACCCGGTCCCGGTCAACGCGGCGCTGGTCCGACCAGACCTGCTTGGCAAGCGCGCCGACCGGGCGCTGCAGCGTGTAATCTACTTCCGGCGTCGCCCAGACCGTGCGGCGGAAGGCGTCGGAGAAGGTGGCGGCCCTTTGCAGCGTTTCCTGCTGGAGGCGCAGATAGGCCGTCACGTTCTCCGTCGTCGGGTTCAGGATCGCTTCCGCGCGCGCTTCCTCCAGCGCGCGGCGCAGCGCCTGGATGCGTTCGGTCGCCGGGCGCTCATCGCCCGCGGAAGGGGACACCCCCTGCGGTGAGGCCTGTTCCTCGTTTCCGTCCTGTCTGTCGCAATAGAAATGCCAGCCGAGAGAGGCGCCGGAGCCCGGCTCCGGACACCAGGAGCGCCATTCTCCGTTCGCCGCGGACGCGCCCAGCGCCGCCCAGATGCCGACCGCCGCGAGGATGCGCGTCACGGAACGCCGGACCGCAGGGTTCGCGGCCGCGGTCATCTCACTCGCCCTGCCCGTAGAAGTCGCGGATGCGCGTGCGCATCGCTTCACCCGTGTCCCCGGCGTCCGGCAGCGAGACCGACGGCTCCTTCGATTCGTCCATCAGGTCCTCGGTGAACTCCGAGAGGTCGAGGCTGGCGAAGTCGATGCCCTCGATCTCCGCGACCGTCAGCCCGCGGCAGTTGCCCCAGCCGACCCCGAGCTGCGCGCGGCCCTGCTGCTGCAGGATGCGCCCGAGCTTCGAGCCGAACACGCACCAGGCCCGCGAGTGGCGGATGCAGATGCCGAAGAAGGTCTTCTTCGAGCAGTACTTGCCGAGATAGTGGGTGTTGCCGGCGTTGCGCTCCTCGGCCAGCTCGCGCTCCGAGGCCGAGCAGTTGGCCAGCCCGACCAGCAGCCCGCTGTTCTTGCAGCAGTTGGCGAGCCCGCCGAAATGAATGTGGCAGCGCTGCCGCGTGCCCTTGAAGAACTCCAGATTGTCCCGGTCGAACTCCTCGCCGCCCAGCTCTACCGCCATGTTGAGCCTGGTCGTCGCGTTCGCGAAGCCGGTGTTGGATTGCGGGCTCACCGTCTCACAGCCGGCGCCGACGCAGTACCGCACCGACCCGCACGACCCACCGTCCTGCGCGTCTTCGAGTTCGGCCCCGCAGGCCGTCGCGCTGCCCGATGCCAGGCCGTCCGCGCCATGCGCCGCCGATTGCGGCGCATCGGCGATACCCTCCGAGCGCAGCACCAGCGGATCGTTCGCCGCCACGCTCGCCGGGGGCCGGCTCGTCACGCCTTCGACCACCGCCCGTCCGGCCGCGCCGCCGACATCGTTCGGATCGGCGAGCCGCGCCCGGCCCTCGTCCTCCAGCGCACTCGCGCCGATGCTGCGCTCCGGCAGCTCCGTCCCGGCATAGCCCGGCACGTCTGCCGCGTTGGTGGAATCCCGCGCGATCGTCCGCGCCGCCGAGTTGCCCGCATTGCCGATGACGCGGGCCGCCGCCTTGGGGTCCTCCGCCCGCGCGGCCATGCCGGACACCACCCACAGCATCAGGCAGACCAGCACGAACATGGCTGTCCAGGTCAGCAGGCGCATGACCCGCGTTCCGCGGTCCAGCTCGATCTCGACCCGATCGCGGGAAGATTCGGTTCGTTCGGTCATGGCTGTCCTTCCCCTCTCAGGCGTTCGAGGCGACCGCGGGCAATTCCGCTGGCGACATCTCCCTCGTCCGCGATGGCTTCGAGCGCGGCCGCGAGGCCGATGTTGCCGGTCACCAGGTCGTGGGGCGGCGCGGGATCGTCCGCGCAGCCCCGGCTCCGGCAGGCCGGCACGCCGCCCGGCACCACGACTACCGCCGGCACCCGCGTCACGCCGAACAGGCGGAACAGGCGTGGGTCGATGGCGACCCCGGCTTCGGCACCGCCGAGGCGGTCCCCGATCGCTTTCGCAGTCTTTGGCAGGCCACCCGCGCCGACGCCGCGCAGCACCAGCGGCGCGCCCATTGCGGCCGCATCGCGCGCCCATTGCCGCCAGCTCGCCGCCGGCACCGAAAGGCTGGTGAAGATCAGGATCTCCGCGGTGCCGCCGCGGCCGGCCGCATTCCCGGCGAGGCTCCCCGCATGGCGTTCGGCCGGGAGCGGAGCGGCAGACCGACCGGACGACCCAGGGACGGTCTGCCCCGCAGTCTCCCCCGCACGCTCCAGCGCGCGCTCGACGATCGAGCGGGTCCAGGCGCCGAGCGACTCCCCGTCATCGCCGCCCGCCTTGCGCAGGACCTCCTCGACCAGTCCGGTAACGTCCGGGTCGGCATTCGGAGCGCGATCCTCCTCTGCGCGGACCGGGCCGAACCAGCCCGCCGCCAGCAACATGCCGATCAGGAACAGGATGGTCGGAACTTGTCGAAGACTGCGCATCGGGTTATCCTGAAAGTTGTTTTTCTCATTGTTTATCAACGGGTTCACAGCAAACAACAGTTGCGCTTCTTCCACAGCAGGAAGCCGAAGTTCTCGCCCGCGACGGGGAGTTCGCGCAGCGTCTCCCAGAGCACCGAGGAGCGCCCGGTCGGGTTGCAGCCGGTGAAGGGATCGACGGCCGGCACCGGCTGGGTCATCTGCCAGCGGTATTGCGATTTCTTCATGATGGGCATCGGATAGCGCCCGCAGAGCGCGCCCGAGCCGAAGGTGCCCCAGGCGAGCCCCGCCCGGTGCAGCCGGTACAGCAGGCGCTGGGCCGCCAGCAGCGAGGCCTGCACGCCGCCCACATGGGCGGCCACGTTGCCGGTCAGCGGATACATCCCGCCCTGGCAGCCGGCGCACCAGAACATCGGATCGAGCGGCAGGCCGACGGAGGAGGCCGCGCAGTCGGCGGCGCAAGCCGCCTGGGCCGGAAGGTTGGCGAACAGCGCCGCCTCGGGATTCAGGAGCAACGACAGCTCGTCGTCGAGCCAGGCCGGATCGAGCTCCGAGGCCCAGGCGATATCGAGCCCGCCACCCTCCAGGCAGCCGAGATCGAGCAGCACGCCGATCCAGGAGAGCAGCGGGTACATGTAATAGTGCGCGTGCCAGACCGAGCCCTTCGCGCCGTCGCCGCCCGAAGAGCCGGTGCGCCCGCGCCCGGCAGGCAGGCCCGGATTGATCGTGAGGCCGCCGAGATTGGGGAAGCACCAGGGGGTGCGCGACACGTCGACCAGCCGCGCCGGCTCCCAGACCCCGAGCGAAAGGCCGATGCGGGGAATGGGCGAGCCGCAGAAGCAGATCGGCGAGGACGGGTTGGGGGTGTCCAGCACTCCCGAGACGCTGCCGATGGAGATCGGCCCGATCGAGATCGGGAACAGGCACTCCCAGCACACGTCCGAGATCGGGTTCACGAACCGCCCGGTGCAGGACTGCGCCGCGGCCGGCGCGGACCACAGGAGGGCCGCCGCAAGCAACACGGCCGCAACGGACAGCCTCCGGATCATTCCACTGCCGCCGGTGCAGGGCCGCTGCCGTCACCGGCATCCGGCGTTTCTTCCGGCGCGCGGCGCTCGGACAGGATGTTGACCATGCCCTGCCGGCCGGCGACCACGATTTCGGTGACCGTCCGGGCCACGTCTTCCCTGTCGCGGTAATCGCGCGTCGCGATCCGGCCCTCGACCATCACCCGGTCGCCCTTGCGCAGCATCTTTTCCACCGCCGCGACCGTGGGGCCGTACACCACGATCCGGTGCCATTCCGTCGCCTCCGCCGGACGGCCGTCCGCGTCGGTCCATTTCTCGGTCGTGGCGAGGGTGAACGTGGCCGCCTTGCCGCCGTTCTTCAGGTCGCGGATCTCGGGATCGCGGCCGGCATGGCCCAGCAGGGTGGCCCGGTTCATGTTCAGCATCGTTCAGTCCTCCTGTTCGGATTCATTCGGTGCCCGATCCTCGACCGGGATCTCGGCGATGCGGAGTTTCGATCCGGCCTGCTCGACCAGGCTCGGCGTGAACCGCAGGCCGAACCTGGCCGCAAGGCGCCCGCCCGTGTCGAAGAAGAAGGGCCGCCGGTGCCGGCGCATGAGGTCGAGCGGCCGGCCTGCCAGCAGCACGATCTTCGACCGACGCTCGTGCGCGAGCGCCCAGGCGATCTCGGCCTCGCGTCTGCCGTCGACGAACAGCAGGTCGCGGGCGAGCGTCGTGCGCTCAAGCGGATTGACCCTAGTGCCCGCAGCCGCGATGAGCGTCCCGTCCGGCGTGCGGATGTCGCGCGCGACCGTGATCGCGGGATCCCACAGCCGGACCCGCCCCCGTGTCGCAGGTGCGATGCCTGGGACAGGATCGGGTTCCTCCAGCTTCCGGCGGGCGTTGGCGCGGGCCTCTTGTTCCAGCCGCGCCAGCTCGCCCGAGCGTTCCATCTCGAGGAGCCGGGATTCGATTTGTCCGAGAAGATCGGGCTCGGCGACCGCCCAGGTCATGCCGCGCACGCCCAGGTCTTTCGCGGTTGCCACCGCCGGCGAGGCGAGCGCCAGCACGACGGCAACAGCCGCCGCGGCAAACGGCCGGAAGGCCCCGGAGGTGTCAGGCCCGTTCATGGCCCGGCCCTCGTCGCCGGAACGGACAGCGCGTCGTCTTCTTCCGGGGGCGGTCCGTCCTGCGGATGCGGCAGGATCGTGGCAGGGCCGCCAGGGCGACCGGCATCCTCCGGTCCGACCAGCGGCCCCTTCAGGCCGAGCCACGGGATATCCGGCATGGCGATGGCCCGCCCGAGGATGCGCCCCCGCGGCACCAGGCCGATCTCCGCATAGCGGCTGTCGTGGCTATCCCGGTGGTCGGCGTGCAGGTAGAAATGCCCCGGCGGGATCGTGCCGGGCGCGATCGCCGCCAGCGGCCGTCCGTCCAGCGCATGCGGCTTGGCGCGGCCGACCGGCTCGCCATCAAGAAAGACCGTTCTGTCTTCTTCGACGGAGATGCGCATGCCCGGCACACCGCGCACCGTCTTCAGATACGGGACCAGGGAGCCCATGGCGTCCGGCGGCTCGAACAGCACCCGGTCGCCGATCTTCGGGTCCTCGCCGAACAGCGGGAAGGCGGCGTAGCCCCAGGCCTCGTCCGACCAGCTGGCGTTGACATGGACGCGCGAGGCCGCGCCCAGCCAGAGAAGGGCGAGCGCGATCATGACCGCCAGGCCGATATGCCGGCGGCGCGGGCCGGCGGTCCGCAGATTGAATATCGGACGCTCCGCCGTCACCGCCCGTCTCCCGGCGCCGATCCGGCGTTTCCGCCCGTTCTCCGCGCGAGGAAATGGGCGAGTGCCGCCTCGACCTGACGCGTCAGGTCCGGCGCGCCGGCCGCCACGGCCCGGGCCGGCAGCAGCACCGCGCCATGGCGCCCGGCCACCTCTTCCAGCGCCGCTTCGAGGGCCGCGCCCCAGGCACGCACATCCCCGGATGTCGCGCCTTCGGTTGCCGCGCGCGTCGTATATGCGGCCGTGATCTCGGCGAGGCGGACCCCGGCGATTTGCGGCGCCGGCCCGACTCCGTAACGCAGCGTCGCCGCGGCCACTGCCGCCGCCACACCGCCGGAGAGCAGCAGCGCGCAGGCCAGCAGGCGCACCTCGCTCATGCCGCGTTCCTCGACCGCTGCGCGGTCATGGTGACATGGGTCCGGCTCAACCGGTGCTTGAACCACGCCGCGCCGTCTCGGTCATGGAACATGTAGAAATAGTGGCCGGCCCAGTTGCGCTCGCCCGGCTCGGCCGACAGCACGCCCGCCGCGATCGCCGCGCGGAACACCGCCCCGGCGTCCTCTTCTACGGTGATCCCTGACGACACAGGCCGGCGGCGGTCAGGACGCGGCTGCATCGGCCGCTCCCGTGTCGCCGCTTTCCCTGCGCGGCGAGTCCCGGTCGCCGGCAAGCGCCCGAAAGCGGGCGAGCCAGGCCTCGGCGGCCTTGTCCGGTGGAACGCTGCGGATGCGCCGCTTCAGCGGCGGGAACACGACCCCGGCGCCCGCGGGCGCATCCTCCACGATGTCCCGGCGCTCGGCCGCCGCGGCCATCCTGGTGACGAAGCGCAAGAGCTCCGCCTGCTCCTCGTCGAGCACGGCGTCGAGGCCTGCCGCTTCGCGCACCGCTGTCTCGATCCCGGTGGCGAGCTTTCCGGCACGATCCGCCGCGCGCTGCGAGTCCGGCACGCGTGCCCGAAGCCAGGCCGACGGCGCATTCGCGATGAGCGCGTGCAGCGCGAGCGTCCGCCGGTCCTCCTCGCCGAGCCCGTCGAGCGCCGCGATCTCCTCGCTGACGATCACCGCATGGGCCGCGACCGAGTGGTAGAGCCGGGTGCAGCCGCCCCTCCGGCAGGTGTTGGCCAGCACATGGGCGAGTGCGGTGAAGTCGATGCCAGCCGCCGTCACGGTCTCCGGGTCGTCCGGCCAGTTCAGCGGCCTGTCACCGCCCGATGATTTCCGCGTCATGCGGCTTCTCCCGTTTCTGTCGTTTCGGAATTGCCGGCAGAGGCGCCAGCCAGCCTGTCGATCGCCTCGACCGTGCTGAACCCCTCGGCCTTGAGGGTCTCGACTGCGGCGAAGGCCGGGCCGCGCGACGAGAACAGCGCGACCGACCAGGCATCCAGCACCAGCCGCGCCACCCGCCAGCCGTCGGGGCCGTGCAGCACCAGCTCGGCGTATCTGCCGTCGGCGGTGGTCAGGCTCTTCAAGGCGCGCTCCATGCCGGGATCGCAGTGGATGCGCTTCTCGGATTTCAGGAGCTCGACCGACTCGTCCTTCTGGGCGAGGAAGATCACCCAGTCCGAGTTCTCCCAGGCAGCGCGGGCGGCGGGATTGGCGTAGTAGTCGTTGACGGATTGCGTGCCGGTGACGAGGGCGCCCCGGTATTTCCTGGCCCTGCGCGCCGCGCCTTCCAGGAACGCCCGGCTGTCCTCGCCCGAGAGCAGGTCCCAGGCCTCGTCGATGACGATCGCCTTCGCCCGGGTGCGGGGGCCGTGATACATGCGCTGGGTCGCGAGGAAGACCACCAGCATCAGCACCACCGCCTGGACGTCGCCGCGGCCCTTGAGCTCGGCGAGCTCGAACACCGTCATGGCGTTCTCGAGGTCAGGCACGTTGCTCCCCGCGAACAGCCGCCCCATGGCGCCGCCCGGGCACCAGGGACCCAGCGACGTCGCCATGTCCGCGGCGCGGCGGTCGGAGCGCCCTTCCAGGTTCTTCCGCACCGTCCCCAGATCGGCCGCGTTCCCGCCCTCGTCCCAGGCCGCCGCGATAGCCTCGGCGATCAGCGCCGCCTCGATGTCGTCGATTCCGCCGCGGCGCCGGGCCATGCGACCGATGACGCCGGCCAGCATGGCGAAGCATTCCTCACGGTAGTCGCCGTCGTGATTGGCAGTCCCGGCGTCGATCATGGCAAAGGGGTTGAGGCAGGCCGGGTCCTTGCCGAACGCGATGAACGCGCCGCCCAATGCCTCCGCCGTGTGCTGGAACGAGCGGCCGTCATCGATGACCACGGCCTCGCCGCCGGCTCCGATCAGGCCCGTGACCAGCTCCTGCATCAGCACCGACTTGCCCGAGCCCGACTTGCCGGTGACGGCGACGTTGTAGTTGCCCGCGTCGTTGGCAAAGGGCGACCAGCAGGCCGGCTGGCCCCTTCGCCCGATCAGGAACAGGGCGGGGGGATTGTCCGGGTTCGCCGGTTGCCCGCGCCACTCGCCGTGCAGCGGCGCGAGATTGACCGCCGACGACGTCAGCAGGGTCTTCATCCGCCCCATGCGCTCGAGGTCGGCGTCGAGGCCGCCGGCCGAGACCATGGGCAGACAGGCCAGCCAGGACGGCAGCTGCATGTAGCGCTCCGCGTTTACCCGCCAGCCCTGGCCGTGATAGATCGCGCGCACCGCCTGCTCGGCCTCGTCGAGCGTATCCAGGGGCGCATACACCGCCGCCATGTAACAGGCCCGGACCAGCTTCTCGCCGTCCTTGATCCGCTCGGTGACCGCCTGCCAGTCGCGCGCCTTCTCGGGCAGTCCGGGGAGGTAGCGGGCGATGCCGGTACCGGCCTGCTGGGTCGCGCGGGCGGATTTGAGAAATGCCTTCTCGCCCGCCGCCTCGTCGCCGGTGACCACGGTGAGGCAGGTCAGCACCGGCGCGCCCGGCTGGAGAAAGTCGCGGTGGAAGTCGCCGATCAGCGCGTTGCCGCGCCACCCCGGCCAGACCTCGGGAAAGGCAATGGCCGAGAGCACCCGGACGGCGATGTCGCCGCCGGACGCGCCGTCCCCGCTGTCGGGAGACCGGGGCGGTCCGCCGTGATGGAACGTAAGGCCGGTCGGCGCCACAGTCAGCGCCCGGCCGGGCGCGATGCACTGCTCGTGCAGCGGATCGCGCGGCGACCAGCGCCGGGCGGGGCGTTCGGTCTCGCCGTCGCGGAAGCCGCCGATATCGGGGGCGACCAGCTCGGCGGCCAATGACAGCAGCGCGTCGGGCTCCAGCCGGCGCGTCGTGGCGCCGGCCGAGGCGAGCGTCCCCTCCAATGCCCGGCGGAACGCCCCGAGCGCGGTCTCCGCGGCCGGGCCGGGACCGCCCGCCAGGCAGGCGGTGACGAACACCCGGTAGTCCGAGAGGGTGAAGGGCGGCCCGCCACGATGCAGCCGATGCCAGCCGCCCGGCGAGAGCAGTTCCCGGCGCTGCGCCCCCATCCGCGCCAATGCGCCCCCGGCATCGCTGCGCGGCTCCGCCCAGGCCCGGCTCGCCGCGCCGAAGCGCGGGCTCGCCCAGTGGATGACCTGCACCGTGCAGCGCTCGGGCGCCGCGTCGGCAAGCGTGCCCGCCAGCGCGCCCAGGGTCTCGGCGTCGATGCCGGCGAAGGGCGGCAGCTCCATGACGAAGCCCACCGACCCCGCATTGACATAGAGCTCGCTCGATTCGTCGAAGGCCCGCCAGGGAAGCAGCGCATGCAGCGCCGCCGGCATGGACGGCGGCGTCCAGGGACCCGGCGCCTCCTGCCCCTCGAAGAGTTCGAGCAAGCGCCCGATGACGGTTCCTGCCGGCGAAGGGCTCACTTCAGCCTCCAGCCGGCGGGCTCCAGAACCGCGCGGACCCAGGACGCCTCGCGGTAGACGCCGCCGGCGTCGACGAAGGGCGCGATCCAGATCCGCGCCACCACCTCGCCGGTCCGAAGATCGTCGGCCCGCGCATCCTCCTGCGCCATGTCGGTTTGCAACGAGGCCGGTTCGACCGGAAGGGTGGCGGCTTCCGGTTCATCGGGCCGCGGTTCGCCATTTCGGGTGGCGAAAGGCGCCGCGACCGTTTCGCCGGCCGGCGGGTCCGACTTCTGCGCCGCCCCGTCCGCCGTTCCCGTTTCCGGTTCGCGCGCTTCCTCCCCGAACAGCCGCATCAGCCAGCCGAGGGGATCAAAACCGCCGCCGCACGCCGATTCGCAGGGCGCGGCAGCGGGCTTTCCGGCGCGCTGTCGCCACAGCGGCTCCGTGAGCAGCGTCTTCCGCGCCGCCCCCATGTCCGGCACCGCCGGATCGGCGGCGGCGACGCTGTCGCACGACCCGGTCTCGGCCAGCGGGCACTGCCACGACTCGCCGATATTCCCGGAGGAGCAGCCGGCGAGCAGCATCGCCGCTATCGAGGCGGCCGGGATTGTCAGCCGGTGCGGCGCGTAATTCATCCTGGTCGTCATGTCATTTCCCTTGCTGAGCGGATTGCGCCTGCGGAGGCGTCGCCGGACGCCCGTCGATGCGGGCGCCTTCGAGGAACACCAGCGTCACCTTCGTGCCGGCCTGGAGCTGGACCACCGGCTGGTACTGCTCGGCGCGGCGGATCATGTAGTCGGCGACCTTCTGCCCGGCGCTCGACGCGCCTGCGCCGAGCCCGGCCCGGCCGATGTCGGAAAGCGCGCTATTGGCAACGGTGGCGCCGGTTCCGGTCGCGACGGCCTGGGGCTGGAACGCCTGGGCGACGCCCTGGCCCACGCCGGAGACCATGCCGGCGAGGAAGGCCTTCTCGACCAGCGCGCCCTCGCGGCTCACCACGGGCCCGCGCACGCCGGTCTTGCCCGACCCCGCGACGAAGCCGGCGACGTCGGTCTCGACCACCGTGCCGGGCTCGGGTCCGGCACAGGTCATCGTGCGGAAGCGCACATAGACCTTCTCCGAGGAGAGGTCGCCATGGGCCGCGCCGGTGACGGTGCAGCCGTCGACATCGACCTGCAGGGCCGTCCCGTCTTCCGCCGCGGTCCAGGCCGGGCCGGTGATGCGCAGCAGCACAGGCCGCGGATCGCCCTGGGAGGAGACCCCTGCCGAGGCGTCGACCCCGGCCAGCACCACCGCCTCGGCATGGGCGCCCGCCGGCAGCCAGGCCGAGACCGGCTTTGCCACCGCATCGGCCACCAGCTCCGCCCCGTTCCGGGGATCGCGGGCCGACGACCGGGGCTCGCCGTCGAGCTCGAAGGTCTCGATCATGCGTCCCCGGGCCGGGCGCGCGCCCGGCTGGCGCTGTCCGCCCTCGGGCGGGGCCGCCTCGCCCCGGAACCACGGATCGTTGCCCGGCGCGTTGCCCTCGGCGCCGCCCGGCCCTGTGGGCGGCTCCATGCGCCGCTGCAGCTCGTCGATCATGGCCGCCTGGCGGTCGATGACCGCGCGCGCATCGGCGGCGTCCGTCTCCAGCTTCGCGCGCAGGCGCTCATTGTCGGCACGGAGGCTGCGCGCGTCCTGGTCCATCTCGCGCAGCTTCGTCTCGATCTCGCCGAGCCTGGCCTCGGAGCGCCGCGTCCAGACCTTCTCGGCAGCATCCGGCCCGGCGATCTCGGCCTCGATGCCGCCCCGGGGCGCCGGGTCCTTGCCGCCGCCCATCCCGAGCCAGGCCGCCACCGCGACCAGCAGCACCGCCGCGATGACCGAGAACAACAGCAGCTGACGCCGACGCACCGCTCCGGCGTCGTCGCCTGCCCCGGACACCGATCCGGGGTCCCGGGCCGTGCGGGCTTCGCCGCCGGCGCTCATCGCAACGTCTCCGACACCGCCGCGTCCAGGACCGCCACGCCGAGCCTGCCGCCCGAGGGACCGGTGCCGGGCGCCGCCAGCCAGAGGGCGGCGAGACGGACGCCGGACAGGTCTTCGACGGTCCCGGCGAGGCCCGCGGCGGCGTCCGCACCGTCGGCGGAGGGGGAGCGTTCCGCTTCCAGCACGAGCGCCCGGAAACGCGGGCCCCGCCAGGTCTCGATGAGCCGGACGCCGGCAGCGAACGGACGGCGGTCGGCCTGGATCGCGTAGCCCGGCAGCGGCTCGCGCCGGGCGACCGCGCGCACCAGCTTCACCAACGCCGCGACATGAGGCTCGCCCGCGAGCGGAGCGGCGGTGACCGCCCTGTCCGCCCCCGCCGCATCGGCGTTGCGGATGAGGATCTGCGCCGAGTCCCGGTCCGCGGGCGTGAGCGTCAGCCGGTAGGTGAAGCCCTTCTCCGTGCCGATGAAGAGCGTGATCGGGTCGTGCGCCCCCGCTTCGTCCGTATGCGAGCCGCCCCTGCCTGCCCCGGCCCCCGGATCGAGTCCGGAGCGGGCTCCCGAGCCCGGAGCAGGCCTGAGATAGAGGTCGCCCGAGCCGGCGTCGTGCTCGACCGCGAACCCGTCCGGCGAGCGCACCACCCTGGCGATCCGGTCGCCGGCAAGCGCGATGCGGTTGACCCCGGTCGCGGAGATCTCCGCGGCGATTTCGGCATGGTCGGCCGCATCGAGGATCTGCATCGCCGCCGCCGGCAGCGGCAGCGCGAGCGCGCCCATGGTGAGAAGGTGCAAGGCAAGCAGCAGCGCGCGCCGCCGCGGAACGATCGTCATTTTCCACTCTCCAGTTGCTCGAAGCGCAGGAGCCCGATCCGCCCGGCGTCGATCCGGAAGACGAGCCGGTAGCGCCGGTCCTCCCGCGAGGCCTCCTCGCGCCCGATCCAGGTCACGAGTTCGCCCGCGATCTCCACGGCCAGCCGCCCGGGGTCGGCCTCGATCTCCGTCGGATAGAAGGCGCTCGCCATGTCCCGGCCGGCCATGCGTCCGGCTTCGGCCTCGACCCAGGCGCCGATCGCGCCGCGCGCCGAGGCATGGGCCAAACGGGCCGCCGCAAGGCGGACAAGGGCCGCGTTCTCCGGGGTAAGCGTCAGCAGCGTCACCGCCACGGTGCGCGCCATGTCCTCGAGATACCGCGCCCCCGCCCGGGTGACGCCGACCCCGCCGCCGCCGACCTCCCAGCCGGGTCCCGCCGTGGCGGGAACCAGCACGGTGACGGTCTCGCGCCCGGCGAAGCTCATGGTGAGCGCCAGGTTCGCCGTCATCGACAGCGCCAGCAGGAGGCCCAGCGCGAGACGGATGTCCCGCACCCGCCGGAACGCACTGTCCATGTCGCCGCGCCGCATCGCTCCCGCCTCAGCCGACGAACCGCCGGAGATGGCTCGGCGGCGTCGCCTTCAGCCGCAGCACGAAGTCCGGCAGGAACCAGTAGAGCGCGTAGCGGGCGATGTTGGCGCCGCCGCCGCGCTTGACCCGGCGCAGCAGCAGCCAGCCGCCGACGCCCGCTATAAGCCCCGGCACGAACTGGTTGGCCGCGAGGCCGAGCAAGGCCGGGCCCATCAGCGCGGCGGCCTCGTCGACGGTCCAGAACAGCCAGCGCTCCGGATCGTCGAGCCGGCGTGGGATCGTGTGGCGGGCGGTCTCGCTCATCAGACGATCGCCGTGCCGACCAGGCCGGTAACGATCCCGGTGCCGGCGCCCGCCGCGATGCCGACCCCGACCGCGCCCATGAGCTGCATGGCGTTGAAGCGCAGCACCGAGCCGACCAGGGCGGCGCCAACCGCGAGCGCCGCGGCCAGCTGGCCGCCGGTGCCGCCCACGATGTCCTGCACCGTGTCGAGCGGGCTGCCGAAGGTGGTGTCGGTGGTCGCCAATGCGATTTCCGGTCCCGCCAGCAGGGCCGCGACCGCGATCGCCGCCGGCGCGGCATGGCGCAGTGCCTCGCCCAATCCGTCCATGCCGGCACCGGATCGGGTCCGGGACAGTCCGGGGCCGTCGGCCCGCACCGTCTTCCCCGCCGCGCTCATCGGGCCGCTCCCTCGAGCGCCGTGCCGTCGTCCACGGTCGAGACCCGCTGCTCTTTCGCCGCCCAGGCGTCCAGATGGTCGCGCCGGTAGCGCACCCGGCCGCCCATGCGGAGGAACACCGGGCCATCGCCCGTCACCCGGTAGCGTTTCAGGGTGCGGTGCGACAGCCTCAGGTAGCGGGCCGCCTCAACCGTCGTGAAATACTTGCGTTCGTCCGTCACCGTCGTTCTCCTTCGTCGGCCTTCCCCGGACACCGCTCCGGGGCTTCCCCCGGCCGCCTGCGCGCCGCCACGACGCCGCGCTCTTCGGCCGGGTCCGCGATTGAACCGGCGCGCCCGGACTGCCGTAAGGGTCGATCTTCGAGTCCTTGACCCGACCTCCCCAGGCGGTGCCACACGGTGCCAGGGGGATGAACCGCTCGGTCTCCGGGGGCGTCTCGGGGACGGACTCCGGCGCGCACGCGCCGCCGCAGCGGGCGAATCGGCCAATCCGGGATGAATGGGAGGTCGGAGACGGCCGCCGTCTGACGCGGTCCGTATGAACGGTCGTTTGCCGGCGGGCGGCTACGCGGGATCGGGGTCCGGCTTGCGTCTCCGCCGCCGGCGCCTCAGGCCCGGATCGAGGAACGCCTTGTAGCCGCCGTCCCTCAGCCCGGTCGCCTTCTCGATGCGCCGCCGCGCCTTCGAGCGCTCGCCGCCATTGGGGTCCCAAGCCTCCGTACCGTCGGCCTTGAGCACATCCAGCGCCACCCTCTGCACTGACTTGTCGGCGTCCAGCGCGTCCAGGACCTTCAGGAGCTCCTTGTCTTCCTTGCCCGGTCCCGGCTGTCCCGAGAAGGGGGCGGGCGCCCCGACACCCGCCACAGATCCCCGATACGCGCCACGACCGCCTCAAGCGGCAGGGGGAGCCCGAGCTTCGCCATGATCCCGTCGCCAGCCCCGAACGTCCGGCCCGACGGCACCAAGATCTGCAAGAGCGCGTTGCCGAGCTCCACCTTGAGGACGAACCGGCCGTCGAGCAGCCTCAGCCCCTCGACGCTCGCGCCGGCCTTCGCCAGCAGCCCCAGCAGCGGCGCCGGGTCCGGCCAGGGGCACGGGTCGGGCTCGCCGACCAGCATCGGCACGCCGGACCAGAACGGCGAGCGCCACGCCTCGGCCCCGGGATCCTCCCAGGCGAGCAGAGCCCACTCGGCCTCCGCCAGCAGGTCGGCCTCGGTCTGCACCCTGAGCGAATATCCCGCCGTTTCGAAACGGGGCGCGGCGGACTGTCCGGCCCAGTCCTCGCGATAGCGGGGGTCGTGCCGCATGTAGGCCCAGGCGTGGGCCCCCAGCACGACATCCCGGTCCGCGGCCCGGACGCGGCTCACCGCGCGGGCCCCCGCCGGATGCCCGTCATCGCGCGCGCGGCATCACGAGCACGCCGCGCCCTCGCCCGCATCGGACCGTCGGGTGTCCACTCCGCGCCGACGCGCTCGCCGCCGAACAGGTCGACGGCAACCGCCCGAAGGCCCTTGCCGGCCCGCAGTCCAGCCGCCGCGACCGCCGAGGGGGTCGCGGGTTCGCCTTCGCCGTCCTCCGCCGCCATGCCCCGTTCAGAACCGCGCCGTGAGCCGGAAGCCGAGACTGTGCTCGGGCCTGGCATTGTCGTTGTCGTTCTCGCGCCGCCGCGCCTCCAGCGCGAACTCGAGCGAGCCGATGTCGCCGCGCCGCCGGTCGCGCACCAGCCGCCAGGCCAGCCCGTAGTCCCGGCCCGTGTCCGACATCCCGAACCCGGCCTCCGGCCTCGAGGTGAACCGGTCGCCGAAGGCGGCGAAGCCGTAGCCGAGCTTCAGCTCCAGGCGCCGGCGCTGGAGTTCGTCCCCGTCGTCGTTGGCCGCGAGGCCCTCCAGCGTGGTGCGGCCGAGCAGCGCGTCCGCGCCGCCGCGCGCCGAGACCCCCATGGTCTGGGTGAGCGTCAGGCTCGGGCCCCGGTCCGAGCCCGGCGCCGGGTCCCAGCCGAACGAGCCGGCGATGCCGCGCTCGCGGAACCCGCCCGCCTCGTGGGTCAGCAGGCCGCGCCCGCTCACCTCCGCCTCGATGCCCGTCCCCGGGTCCGACCAGGCGAGCCCGCCGCCGAGGTCGAGCCCGAACCCGGTCTCCGCGTCGCCGCCGTCATGGCGCACCCCCACCTCGAGACGGGGCTCAAGCGTGCCCGTGCCGATGGCGAGGCCCCGCCACGTTCCTTCCAGCCCGAGGCGCAGGCGCGTCACGTCGGCCTCCGCCGCCGCGAGGTTGCCGCCCGCGTCCGCGCTGCCCCGGATCGCCGCCGAGGAGGTCCGCACGCCAAGCGCGTCGGTCTTCACCGCAAGCTCCGGCCCGCCGTCATCGGGCGCCTCGACCGCGACCCCGCGCAGGCCGACCGCCGCCATCATCAGGTCCATGTCGGTCTTGAGCGCCTTGCCGTCCTCCGGCGTCAGCACCAGCGTGCCCGCGCCGTAGCCCGCGGCACCCCACACCGTCACCCGGTCGCTCAGCATGTACCGCCCGTAGGGGTAGAGCCCGGTCACCGTCGCGGACACCTCGCCGCTGCCTGCCGCGGGCCCCGATCCGGGGACCGCCCCCCGGTAGCCGCCCTCGCCGCGCGCGTGACTCATCATCAGGCCCGCCGTCCAGCGTTCGCGCGTCCAGTCCGCGCCGAGCAGCGCGCCGGTCACCTCGCCGTCGAGGGTGAGCTCGCCCTCGCGCCCGTCGAAGCGCGTCAGCGCCCCCCGGCCCCAGAGCGACACCACGCCGCCGCCGATCCCGTCCGCCTGCCTCGTCAGCGCGAAGGACGAGCCCGTCAGCAGATCGCGCGGCGCCACCGGCCGCGACTCCCTGCGCGCCGGGCAGTCGCCGTTCGCACCGGGGCCCGCACCGGGGCCCGCGCCGGAACCGTCGCGGCAGGCCTCGCCGCGCAGCCAGGCCGAGAAGCCCTCGAGGCGCGCCTTCGCCTCCGCCTCCTCGAGCGCCTCCGCACCGGGCGCCTGCGCCGCGCCGATGGACTGCCCCGCCACCGTCACCTGGACCCCGGCCGGCGGCGCCGAGCGGATGCGCGCCTCCACCGCGTCCAGCACCTGCTCGGCCACCGTGCGCCCGAAGCGCGCCAGCCAAGCCTGCGGCATCATGTCGGTGTTCTCGATCGTCCCGACCGCTTCGGCGTCGGCGATGTACGCGCCGGAGGCGTTCGAGAGGAGCAGCTTCAGCGTCTCGTTGCCTTCGTTGTGCAAGTCGTCGAGCACCGGCACGTTCACCGTCTTCGCGGTCTCGCCCGGGGCGAAGGCGAGCGTCCCGGATGTCTCGGTGTAGTCCTCACCCGCTTTCGCCGAGACATCGGCGGTCGCGTAGTCCACGCTGATCTGGTTTTCACTGGTCCGGCTCAGCCTCACCTCGAAGGCGAGCACCACGCCTGGGCCCTCCTCCACGGTGGCGTCGATCGCGGAGATCCCGGGCGGACCCGGGACTCGGTAGCTGAGCGGGGAAATGAGCTTCTTCCCGCCGGGCGTGCATGTGACGCTTTCGGGCGTGCAGTCATCCAACGACGGCAGGAGCGAGATGGCGACGGTATCGTTCCCGTCCGGCTTCACCGTGATCCGGTAGGCGTCGAACGACGCCTTCACGATCCGTCGCGCGCCCCTCGCCGTGCCTGCGGTGACGGTGAGCGCGTCGCGTACCGCCGCGTTCTTGTCGAACGTCTCGTCGCCGGTGAAGATTTCTTCGCTGAACACGAGGTCGATCGTGAAGTCGTTCGTGCCGTCGTGCTCCTCCGGCATGTTCTCGAACCTTGCGGTCAGCGGCAGCGCCTCGTCCTGTTGCTGGAATTGCCCCTGCGCGCCCACCCCCACGCTGAAGAGCGGCGTGATCCCGAGCGTTCGCCCGTCGCTCGTGCACAGCGCTCCCGGGTCTCCGCATGCGAGGCCCGTCTCGAGCCCGACATAGACGTTCGCCTCGCCTTCGGGGGTGATCGTCACTTCCCACAGATCGTCCCGGTCGTCGACCTTGACGACGAGCGTGACCTGGCCGCCGCTCACGTCGAACGCGTTCTCGCGGATGTCCTCGGCGGTGTTCACGATGTCGTCGCTGAAGTCGACCTGGAACGTGAACGGCGTCGTTCCGTCGTGCGTCGCCGGCGCGTTTCTGAACATTGCCGTCAACGGCGCCGGCGGGCCCTGCTGGTTCAGTGAGCTCACGATCTCCTTTACGAACATCTCCGACAGCGGGCGGCCGTCTCCGGTGCAGATTGCGCCTGCATCGTCACAGGCCTTGCTTGGGAGCGTGATCTTGACGTTCGTGCCCCTCGCGTCGGGTTCGACGAGCAGGGTCCAATCGTTCCGCTCCTGTTCGTCGTGTACGTCCTGGCCCACCTCGCTTACGTTCCGGATCATCCCGCTGATGCTGCCTCCTTCGATGACGAAGGCGTTGTGGAGCTCCCGCCCGCTCGCCGCCACGTCTTCGCTGAACGTGATCCCGAGTCTGAATGGCGATCCGTCGTGGGTCGCGGGCATAAGGTCGAACGCGGCGGTGAGCGCGAGTGGCGTTGTCCCTGTCACCCGGCACTGGAGGTGGACGTCTTCCTTGCGTGTGCAGTTCTCGTTGCCCACCCCGGCGTGCCAGCAGCGGCGGTGCAGCGGGACGTCTTCGCCCGCGACGACCGGCGTGTCGTCCTGGAAACGGTTCTCCGCACAGCGCACCTCGTCGAGCCAGATTGGACGGTCGCTCGGTGCGGGCTGCACGCCGGCGGCCTCGGCCGCCCTCCTCGTGACGAACGTCCCGCCTTCGTGCCCAAGGAGCCTGCAGGAGAGATCCGGCGCGACGTTCCTGTACGTCGTGCTGACGCCGTCCGTCCTGATGCTGAAGCTCTTGCTGTTGAAGCGGTCGTCGCAGATCGTGCCGTACTCGCCATTCGCGCCGCCCAGGAATATCTCCAGGCGCCCGATGACGTGTCCGTCGTTGTCGTCGTCGACCGCTTCTACCTCGCCTTCGCTGTCGACGACGAGCCTGAGGTCTCCCCCCTCCTCCGTCACATTCTCCGGCTTGCCCTTCCCCGAAGGCGACCACGGGCCGCCGTCGTCGTCGCCGGTGTCGGCGTTCGCCGCCCGCACCTGCACCTCGTACTCCGCTTCCGGCGTGAGGCCGGTGAGGGTCGCGTTCGTGGCGCTCCCGTCGAGCGGGTCGTCCGGGTCGGCGACATACGCCGTCCAATCGGGGTAGTCGGGGTCCCCGGGCGTGCGGTACTGCAGGTCGTAGCGATCGATCTCCGGACGGCCCCTGTTGTCGGGAGCCTTCCACGTCACCATCAGCGACGTCGCCTCGCCGCGCACCCTCGTCACCGCCGGCGCCTCCGGCGCGAGCGGCGGCTCTTCCTCGTCCGTGATGGTCATCTCCACGTCGACATGCGCCGTGCCGCCCCTGCCGTCGTTGGCGGCCACCCTGACGGCAAACGGATTCTGCTGGCGGCCTTCGAAGTCGAAGGGGGTGGTGCGGTTATTCCGCAGCTGTCCGGTCTCCTCGTCGATGGTGAAGAAGCCGGAGTATCTGCTATCGACCAGGCTGTAGGTGAGCTTGTCCCCGTCGGCGTCGGTCGCGGTCACCGGCGTACCGACATCCGTGCCCTTCGGCTCGTTCTCCGGGAACTTGAACTTCCGCATGGTGTCGTCCGCGAACACCGGCGCGGTATTGGGCTTCTCGACCGTGGAGTAGTTGGCCACCGGGAAGTCCGCGAAGGTCCCGGCGGCGTCGCCGTCGGTGTCCCGGACGGGATTCGTCCCGGCCTCGCCGCGGTCGTAGCCCACGGTCACCGTCAGGCCCTGCCCGATCGCGTCGTCGCCCAGGTGCAGGACGAGGCTGTCCGTCCCGGCGCCGGGCGCCACGGACTGCACCGTCACCCTGCCGCCGTTGGCCTTGACCGTGAAGGCATCGGCCGCGGGCAGCCTGTCCGCCGCGATGTCGAGATCCTCGTTGAAAACGAGGGTGAGCCGGTTGCCCGAGGCCGGCACCATGGCGCTCGCCGGAACCGGCGGGGTGGTGTTGGCGACGTTGGAGTTGTTGGTGACCGGGAAGTCGGTGAAGGCCACGGTTTCGTTGCCGTCGGCGTCCTGGAGGGGGTTGGTCGTGGGCACGGCGTAGCTCACCGTCACGATCTGGTTCTGGCCGATCGCGCCGGTGGGCAGATCGAGGGCTAATCTATTGAGACCGATGGCCGCCAACGACTGCACCACCACCACTACGCCGTCGGCCTTGACGGTGAAGGCATCGGCCGGGGGGAACGGCCCGAATTCGCCGATGTCGAGGTCCTCGTTGAAGGTGAGGGTGACCTTGCTTCCCGTTGACGGCACCTCCGCGCTCGCCGGGACCGGCGGGGTGGTGTTGGCGACGTTGGAGTTGTTGGTAACCGGGAAGTCCTTGAAGGCCGTCGCCTTGTTCTCGGCGGTGTCCCGGATCGGATTGGTCGTGGGCACCGCGTAGCTCACCGTCACGATCTGGTTCCGGCCGATCGCACCGGTGGGCAGATCCAGGGCTAATCTATTGAGACCGATGGCCGCCAACGACTGCACCACCACCACTACGCCGTCAGCCTTGACGGTGAAGGCATCGGCCGGGGGGAACGGCCCGAATTCGCCGATGTCGAGGTCCTCGTTGAAGGTGAGGGTGACCTTGCTTCCCGTTGACGGC
>Ga0209544_1001094_pt1 | contig 31739 bp, 25 predicted proteins | sample MesohylPK_FD_187297 | JGI IMG/M metagenome (GOLD analysis project Ga0209544, IMG submission 187297) | Host-associated microbial community of the marine sponge Aplysina aerophoba from Gulf of Piran - sponge mesohyl, lysed by proteinase K... | ecosystem: Host-associated > Porifera > Sponge >... | reverse complement strand
CGACGCGGAGACGGGAACGGGCCTCGAAACCGGCTTCGGCGTGGTCTTCGCCGACCCGAACCTGGGGCTGATGGTCGACGCGATGCTCAACCTGCTGGTAGCGCACCAGGACAGCCGCTACGAGGAGTGGGGCTTCACCGGCTCGGTGCGCTTCAACCCCGGCCTGTCGGGCCGCGGGCTGTCACTGACGCTGGCGCCGTCGTTCGGGATGGCGTCGCAGGGGGCCGACCGTCTGTGGGCGATGCGGGACATGGGCGGGCTCGTACCCTACGGCAGCGTGCCGTTCGACACGGGCGGGCAGTTCGCCGGCGAGCTCGGCTACGGGATGGCGGGACCGGGCGGGCGGGGCACCGGGACGCCGTACGCCGGCGTGACGCAGTCGGGCATGGGCCACCGCGCGATGCGCTACGGGTGGCGCTGGACGGTGGACGAGCGGTTCAACGTCAGCATCGAGGGTGCACGGCAGGGCGGCTTCGGCGGAGTCACGGACATGCCACAACCGGCGCTCGGCGGCGCCGAGATCGCCCCGGCGGGAACGCAGCATTCCCTGCAGGTGCGCGGCGGCGTGGCGTTCTGAGCTGACGGTCGGCGCATTCAGCACGGCGGCTCGCCGAACCTGAAGGTGAGCCGCAGTTTTCACAGCCGCTACATGAACGAACTCCCGTCGGTCGCGCTAACGGAACGTTTCCTGCGCTTGTGCCAGGACTACGGCTCGCAACACCTAGCAACCGTAAACAACCACGTAGCTGGTCTTCGTGTTACGACGGGCCACGAAACGGCCCCAGTGGCCAGTCAACCAACGCACGAGTTCTGATGGATATCTAACATGAAGCGAGGGCAGCAAACCGCGACGACACGTCCCGGAAGGAAGTTCTGCCTCTATAGCGGGAAGCCGCTTGTCATCAGGGTCGTTATCCACGACCACAATCGCACCATCCCGAGAGAGAAGACTGCGCTGCCACTCCGAAACGATTGATGCCACCACCTGCCTACCCCGGTAAGGAGAGGCCTTGAGAGCCGCAAGCTCATTGAGGAACTGCTGCGCGAGGATCAGATCAAAACTCCGAGCCCTGATCACCGAGTCGTGCCCCCCGGACATGAACTGCAGAACCGGGAGCTCCTGCCCGAAAAGGCCGCGGGCCTCACGAACGAGTGGAACGGTGAACCGCCGGATGAACCGCTGCCAGACAGCCATGTCGCGATCGACAAAAGTCACGACAGCGTCAGGATTCAGGTAACAAGCGAGGAACCATAACTCTGGCGCAGGTCCACACCCCAGCACCAACACGGAACGCGCTCGCTTGAGAAGGCTACGCAAACGCCCCTCGTCCTTGACGCTGCGCACCACACGATACAACCAATAATAGCCACGCGGCATATAGGCGGCCACGTAACCGCAAGGGGCCTCCGAGTACGGAGACTGCGAACGAAGCATATCCGGGTACCAGCGCCGCAAACGCTCGGTCTCGTGGAACAAAGACTCCCGCGCGGCATCCTCCGACAGTCCAGGGTACCAATCCGGCCAGCTCTGGAACACGTACTTGGAATGAATGGCGTCGGGAGGCACGAACACCACAGACATCAGGACAAGCCACCGTACACCCTAAAGGTAAGATTCCACCGACAGCCGGCACTCTTCGCAGGTGGAACGCGGTGCTCCCAGTCCGCCTGGAAGCCCGGCGGCATGACGAGGAGCGACCCTGACTGAAGCGCCAAACCCTCAGACTGGCGGGGACCCCCTTCCGGCACGTCGGTGCGCACACGGCGAATACGGAACTTCCGAACAGCACCGAGCGAGACCGACGCGATCGGCGAACGCTGATCGATCTCCGGTTCGTCGTCAGCGTGCCAATCGACATGATCGCGCCCGTCCCTGTAGACATTCAGGAGGGCGACGTTCGGTGCAACACCACTCGCCTCGGCGAAACGCCAGGCAGGGTGTCCCGCAATCTTGCAAGCAAGAGCGTCAATCCAGTCCGGCCACCCGATAGACTCGTCGGTCGCGCCGCCGTACGAGTACGGACGGCGATTCGCGGACATCCAAACCGTGTCACGCGGGCGAACGACCAAGCGGCCGTAGAGCCAAGACTCAGCCCGCGGACGAAGGCCGCCACCGGGAAGCTCCAACAGAGCATCGCACCGACGCTGAAGTTGTTGCACAGCGTCGTCAGGGAGCCAACCGCTGACGTAACGCAAGGCGCTGGCCTCGATCGGGAACTCGTAGCTCGACTGCACCGAAACCAGAAGGTCAGGCTGCACAGGCATCAGACACTCCAGACAGCACCAGCACAAAGCTGGACCAAGCACCGATTGGCGTGAACGCTGCAGCGCAATACGCCGGGACCCGTCTCCGTAGGGTTCTTCCCCGCACCGTAAATACAGTACCCGAATCCGGCGTCGGCCGAGACCGCCTCCTCCACGGGAGCGAACGCGGCGGCCGGGTCGGGGTCCGGGAACCGGACATCAACGGTCCGGAGGGACAGCACGGACTTCTTGGCTTTGGGCATACCCGAAAGCTACCCCGCGGAGTCCGACCCTTAGCGCAAACGCGCCGCGGCAGCATCACCGAACGGCGCGCACCACGCGCTCCGATGCCGCTCGGCCGGCGGCGAGAACCCACGCAGGCCGACCTCTACACCGGGGACCTCCAGATCGTGAATCAGCTCCGCCAAGACGTGGCGGCATGGCGCGGCGCACACTAGAAGGGAGCGACCGAACCGACCGGGCGCCTGCTCGAGTCCTGGGCGCGGCCAGCCGGCCAGGGACCCGCCAAGCGCCTCTTCTTCGCACAACGGGAAGCCATCGAGACCATCGTCTAGCTGGCCGAGATCGCCGGACCAGAACGCCAGAACCACCACAACATTCGAATCTCCGTCGCGGGGACCCGCGACCCGAGCACAGACAGCAAGACGTGCAAGAATAATGCGAGCACAGAGCAACGATCGACCAACCGGAATCGGCATGACGACGACCAACGGCAACGCACACTGGATCTCCAACTACATCTGGAGCATCGCCAACGGCGTCCTCCGCGACCTCTACGTCCGCGGCAAGTACCGCGACGTCATCCTGCCGATGACCGTCCTGCGCCGACTGGACGCGGTGCTGGATGACAGCAAGCAGAACGTGGTCGAGATGAAGGCCGTGCTCGACCAAGCCGGCGTCGTTGAGCAGGACTCGGCTCTGCGGCAGGCGGCGGGACAGGCCTTCTACAACACGTCGAAGTTCGCCCTGCGCGACCTGCGTGCCCGGGCGAGCCGCCAGCAGCTCGAGGCCGACTTCCGGGCCTGGCTCGACGGATTCTCGCCCAACGTGCAGGACATCCTCGACAACTTCGAGTTCCGCAACCAGATCCCGCGGCTGTCGAGGGCCGACGCACTCGGCACGCTGATCGAGAAGCTCACCTCGCCCGACGTCAACCTGAGCCCCGCGCCGGTGAAGAACGCCGACGGCTCCGTCCGGCATCCCGGCCTCGACAACCACGGCATGGGCTCCATCTTCGAGGAGCTGGTCCGCCGCTTCAACGAGGAGAACAACGAGGAGGCCTTGTCGATGTCGCCACCTTCTGTCATCAAGACATCGCCGTTCATCGAATGGAACACGAAATCGACATCATGCGCGAATACCGCACGTCCCTGATCGACGACGTCGTCACTGGCAAGCTCGACGTCCACGAGGCAGCAACGAGACTGCCAGAGGCAGACCCGCCTACTCCAGAAGGCGATTCGGATGACGGCGTGGATTCCCAAACTTGGCTAGAGCGGGCGGCGTGGCAACAAGCCACGGAGGACGGTGGTGCGTTGCCCGATGTCACCGATGCGGAGCGATCAGGTGACGGCTGCGGGTACGATGCCTGAAGGGCGGTAAAGGATGGACTGGGAGACCTGCCCGGCCGTGGAACGCAACCCCGGCAAGATCAGCGGAGCCTGGGCTTTCACCGGAACAAGAGTGCCGGTATACGCCCTGTTCGAGAATCTCGCCGGCGGCGCCACGGTCGACGAATTCATCGAGTGGTTCCCCGGCGTCGACAAGCAGCAGGTTCAGGCGGTGCTGGAACATGAAGCGAAAGCGTTGAGAAAGGCGCTGGCCCGTTGAAGCTACTGTTCGATCAGGGCGCGCCCGCTCCGCTGAGGAGGCACCTGCAGGAGCACTCGGTGGACACGCTGGCCGAGAAGGGCTGGTCCGACAAGAGCAACGGCGAGTTGTTAGACTTGGCTGAGCGGGAAGGGTACGAGGTCCTCGTGACGACCGACCAGAGTCTTCAGTACCAGCAGCAGCTGGCTGGAAGGCAGATCGGAGTCGTCGTCCTGCTGTCGACGAACTGGCACCAAGTCCGGCTTCGCACCAGCGAGATCAAACAGGCGATTGTTGCGGTGCGCTCCGGCGAGGTCGTTGAAGTGCCCATTCGGGCGGAGTGACATGGCTACCGACACGTCGGAACGCGGCCTCGAACGGATCATCTGCACGACGCTGACCGGCCATCCCTGCGATCCGCCGAAGGACGGGCGCGGTGCCGAAGCCAGTCCCAGCTACAGCGGCGTCGGCTGGACCGGCGGCAACCCCCAGGACTACGACCGCGAGTTCTGCATCGATCGCGTCCAGCTCGCCGCGTTCCTGCGCGCCACACAGGCAGACACCGCCGAATCGCTGCCTCTGGACAAGGACGGCCCGACGCGGCGGAAGTTCCTGGCCCGCCTACATGACGAGATCTCCAAGCGCGGCACCATCGACGTGATACGCCACGGGATCAAGCACGGCGCGCACGACCTCGATCTGTTCTACGGCACACCGTCGGTCGGGAACCCGCAGGCGCAGGAGCGCTTCGCGAAGAACCGGTTCACCGTCATGCGGCAGCTTCACTACAGTCGCGACGAGACCCAACGAGCGCTCGACATCGGCCTGTTCATCAACGGCCTGCCGGTCTTTACCTTCGAGTTGAAGAACAGGCTGACGAAGCAGACGGTAGCCGATGCAGTCGAGCAGTACAAGAGGGACCGCAACCCCCGCGAGAAGCTGTTCGAGCTCGGCCGCTGCGTGGCCCACTTCGCCGTCGACGAGAGCGAGGTGCACTTCTGCACGCACCTGAAGGGGAAGGCGTCCTGGTTCCTGCCGTTCAACCGGGGCTGGAACGACGGCGCCGGCAATCCGCCCAACCCGAGCGGGATCAAGACCGACTACCTATGGCGCGAGGTGCTGGCCCGCGAAAGCCTCACCAACATCCTGGAGAACTACGCCCAGGTGGTGCAGGCGAGGGACGAGAAGACCGGTAGGAAGAAGCGGACGCAAATCTGGCCCCGCTACCATCAGCTCGACATCGTCCGTCGGCTGCTCGACGACGCCGCGGCGCACGGGGCGGGCCAGCGCTACCTGATCCAGCATTCGGCGGGCAGCGGCAAGAGCAACTCCATCGCCTGGCTGGCCCACCAACTGATTGGGCTCGCCAAGGACGAGGCCCCGATCTTCGACTCGGTCATCGTCGTCACCGACCGGCGGATTCTCGACCGGCAGATCCGCGACACCATCAAGCACTACGCCCAGGTCGGAGCGACGGTGGGACACGCCGAGCGTTCCGTCAACCTGCTGAAGTTCATCGAGTCAGGCAAGAAGATCATCATCTCGACGGTCCAGAAGTTCCCGGAGATCCTGGAGGCGATCGGCAACGAGCAGCGCACGCGGTGCTTCGCGATCATCATCGACGAGGCCCATTCCAGCCAGGGCGGCCGCACTTCGGCGTCCATGTCCGCCACGCTCGGGACCGCCGGCGAAGAAGGCGAGGACGAGACCTTCGAGGATCGGATCAACCGCGTGATGGAGTCACGCAGGCTGCTCCCCAACGCCAGCTACTTCGCGTTCACTGCCACCCCGAAGAACAAGACGCTGGAGATCTTCGGCGCGCCCGACCCGCAGCCCGACGGCGCCGTCCGGCACCGCGCGTTCCACAGCTACACCATGAAGCAGGCAATCCAGGAGGGTTTCATCCTGGACGTGCTGGCGCACTACACGCCGGTCGCGAGCTACTACCGACTCGCCAAGACGGTGGAGGACGACCCGGAGTTCGACGCCAGGAAGGCGCAGAAGAAGCTGCGGCGTTTCGTCGAGGGCCACGACCATGCGATCCGCCTGAAGGCCGAGATCATGGTCGACCATTTCCATGAGCAAGTGCTCGCGAAGAACAAGATCGGCGGCCAGGCGCGGGCGATGGTGGTCACGAACGGCATCGAGCGCGCGATCCTGTACTTCCACGCGCTCACCGAGTACCTGAAGGAACGGAAGAGCCCGTACCGGCCTATCGTGGCCTTCTCCGGCGAGCCCGAGTTCGGCGGCCAGAAGGTAACCGAGACGTCGCTGAACGGGTTTCCGTCGGGCCAAATCGCCCAGAAGATCAAGGAGGATCCGTACCGCTTCCTCGTCTGCGCGGACAAGTTCCAGACCGGCTACGACGAGCCGCTGCTGCACACCATGTACGTCGACAAGACCCTGTCCGGCATCAAGGCGGTGCAGACACTCTCGCGCCTCAACCGGGCGCGCCCGAAGAAGCACGACGTCTTCGTGCTCGACTTCCTCAACGACGCCGACACCATCGGCGCCGCCTTCGCCGACTTCTACCGCGCCACGATCCTGGCCGACGAGACCGACCCGAACAAGCTGCACGACCTGCAAGCGGATCTCGACGCAACCCAGGTGTACTCACCCGAGCAAGTCGACGACTTGGTGAACCGCTACCTCGACGGGGCCGAGCGTGACGAGCTCGATCCGATCCTCGACGTCTGCGTAGCGGACTACGTGCATGAGCTGAGCGAAGACGCGCAGGTGGACTTCAAGAGCAAGGCCAAGGCCTTCGTCCGTACCTACGGGTTCCTGTCGTGCGTCCTGCCCTACACCAACGCCGCGTGGGAGAAGCGGTCAATCTTCCTGAACTTCCTGATCTCCAAGCTGCCGGCGCCCCGGGAGGAGGACCTGTCCAAGGGCATCCTCGACGCCATCGACATGGACAGCTACCGGGTCGAGAAGCGTGCGGTGCAGAAGATCCTGCTGCCCGACGAAGATGCCGAGGTCGACCCCGTGCCGACCACCGGCGGCGGGCACCTGCCGGAGCCGGAGCTCGACCGGCTCTCGAACATCCTGAAGATGTTCAACGACCTGTTCGGCGACATCGCCTGGGAAGACCGCGACCGCGTCGGGGAACTGATTGCGAAAACCATCCCGGCGAGGGTGGCTGCCGATCCAACGTTTCAGAACGCGCGACGGCACTCCGACGAGGCGAACACGCGCATCGAGCACGAGAGAGTGCTCGGGCGGATCGTGACCAGCATGATGAAGGACGATGCCGAGCTGTTCAAGCAGTTCATGGACAATGAGGATTTCAAGCGCTGGATGACAGCCACAGTGTACGAGCGGGCATGTAACCAGGATAGCGAGGCGGGTCGGCCGGTCAACACCGGGACGGCGGCCGGTGTCCCTCAGGAGGCCGGCGCCACACCCGGCCGGCGCAGGATGCCCTGCAGCCCCTCCTCGAACAGCGTGTAGACGACCGGCACCACGACCAGCGTCACCAGCGTCGACGACAGCAGCCCGCCGATGATCACGCGGGCGAGCGGCGCCTGCAGCTCCGAGCCCTCGCCGATGCCGAGCGCCATCGGCACCATGCCGAGCAGCGTCGTCGACGTGGTCATCAGGATCGGGCGCAGCCGCGTGCGTCCCGCGCGCTCCACCGCAGCGCGCAGCGGAATGCCGTCGCGGCGCCGCAGGATGTTCGTGTAGTCGACGAGCAGGATGGCGTTGTTGACGACGAGCCCGCCGAGCACGATGACCCCCATGAACGCCTGCAGGCTGAACGGGGTTCCGGTGAGGAGCAGCGACGCGACGATGCCGATGCCCGCCAGCGGGATCGAGAGCAGGATGATGAACGGGTCGCGCAGCGACTCGAACTGCGCCGCCATCACCGCGTAGACGAGGAACATCGCCAGAATCAGGACGAGCTGCATCTGGCCGAACGATCGCGCCTGCTCCTCGACCTCGGCCCCGAAGCCCACGGAGAAATCGGTTGGCGCCGCCATCTCCGGGATCCGCGCGTTGACGGCGGTGACCGCCTCGCTCAGGGTCGTCTCGATCTCCGCGTTCACCCGAACGATCCGCTCCTGGTTCTTGCGCTCGATCTGCTCCGGACCGGACTCGGCGCGCACGGAGATCACGGTGCGCGCCGGGATGACCATGCCCCCGGGCGTGCTCAGCGGGACATCGTTGATGTCCATGGTCCGCAGCCGATCCTCCTCGCGCAGGCGCACGACGATGGGATACTCGTCGCCCCGCTCGCGGAAGAAGGCGGCTTCGGTGCCGGCCACCCCGGTACGCAGCGCGTCGGCGACCTGCGACACGCGCAGGCCGAGCAACGCGGCCTTGGCGCGATCGACCTGAATGGCCAGCTCCGGCCGGCCCTGCTCGGCCGCCATCTCCGCGTCGGCGACCCCCTCGGTGGTGTTCATGACCGCCATGGCGCGTTCCGAGACCCGGCGGGCGTCGTCGAGGTCGTGGCCGCGGATCTCCAGCGCCAGCCGCGCGTCGTCGCCGGAGCCGCTGCGCATCAGCCGCGTCATCATCCGGTTTCCGCCGGAGGCCCGCGCCCGGATGGTTGCGCCGGGAATGGTGTTCAGCGAGCGGCGCAACGCCATGGCGATCTCGTTGCTCGATCGCTCCCGCTCGGTCTTGTCCAGCAGGGTGACGGTCATCGATCCGCGGTGGCTGGACCCGCCGCCGAACGGACCGCGCCCGCCGCCCACCTGATTGGTTATGTTGACCGCCTCGGGCACCTCCGTCCGGATGCGGTTCTCCAGCTCCAGCATCACGTCGCGGGTCCGCTCGAAGCGGGTCCCGATCGGCAGCTCGGCCGAAATGCGCACCTCGCCCTCGTCCACTTCCGGGGTCAGCTCGACCGGAATGGTCGGCGCCAGCATCACCGTCAACCAGACGAGAACGCCCGCGACGACGAGCACGGTGGGCCGGTGCGCCAGCGCGTGATGGATCCCTTTCTGGTAGATCTCGTCGAGGCGCTCGAGGCCGCGCTCGCTCAGCGTCAGGAACCGGCCGTAGGCCCCCGTCCGCTGGTCCGCCGGCGGCGGCAGCCGCAGCAGCCGCGACGTCATCACCGGCACGAGGGTCACGGCCACGAACAGCGACATCGCCAGCGAGATCATCACCACGACCGCCAACTGGCCGAAGACGATGCTCGACACCCCGGTCAAGAACAGCAGCGGCAGGAACACCGCCACCTGCGTGAGGGTCGACGCGACGATGGCCCCGCTGACCTCTTCGGTCCCGTCCACGCTGGCGGTGATGCGGTCCTTGCCTCCTTCCATGTGCCGGAACGTGTTCTCCAGCACGACGATCGAGGCATCGACGATCATGCCGACGCCCAGCGCCAGCCCTCCGAACGTCAGCGTGTTCAGCGTGAAGCCGGCGAAGTACACCAGCGCGAACGTGCCGATGATCGAGATCGGGATGGCGGTGCAGATGATGAGCGTCGTCCGGACATTGCGCAGGAAGGCGAACAGCACGACCACGACGAGCATCGCGCCCCACAGCACGACGTTGCGGACGGCGTTGATCGAGCGCTCGACGAAGATCGCCGAGTCCATTCGCGTGGAGAGCCGGACCGCCGGCATCTCGGTGTTGACGCGGTCGATCTCGGAGCGCACGGCCCGCGCGACCTCCACGGTGTTGCGCCCCGACTGCTTGCTGATCATCATCTGGACGGCGGTGCGTCCGTTGATGCGGATCAGCTCCTCCTGGTCCTCCGTCCCGTCGCTCACCTCCGCGATGTCGCGCATGTACACCGGCACGCCGCCGCGCGTCATGACCACCACGTTGCGGATGTCCTCCAGGTTCGCGAACTGCCCGGGACTGCGCAGCAGGTAGGTCATGTCGCCGTCGTCGAGCTCGCCGATCGGCACGTTCTGGTTCTCGATCCGCAGCAGGTCGATGACCTCGTTCACGGCGAGGTCGAGGGCGGTGATCCTGTCCTTGGCCAGCTCGACCCGGATCTGCCGGCGCAGGCCGCCGCGCACGGTCACCGTGGCCACCCCGGGCACCCGCTCCAGGCGCGGCGACAGATCGTTCTCGGCCAGCTCGCGCAGGGCCACCGGCGTCAGATCGCCCTCGAGGCCCAGAAACATGATCGGCGCGTTGGCCGCGTCGAACTTGAAGATGACCGGCGGCTCGGCATCCTCCGGCAGCCTCCCCCGCATGCGATCGATCCGCGACCGGAGATCGTCCGCGGCCTCGTTCAGGTCGGTCCCCCAATCGAAGTTCAGCCGAAGCTGGCTCTGTCCCTCCTGGGAGGTCGATACCACCTCCTCGAGCCCCGCGATGGCGGCCACGGTCTGCTCCAGCGGCCGGGTGACCAGCTCCTCCATCTCCAGCGGCCCGACGTCGGGATAGCTGACCGTGACGGTCAGGCTCGGAAACGTCACGTCCGGCATCAGGTCGACCGGCAGGCGCGACAGCGCCACGATGCCGATCAGTACGATGGAGATGCTCATCATCGACATCGTGACCGGGCGGCGGACGGCGATTCTGGGAAGGCTCATGACGGCTCCGGTCTCTGCTGTGCGTTACCTGCCGATTCTGCTGTACGGGCCGGCGCGCCGTGCCGATCAGCGCCGGAGCGCCAAGGAGGCGCCCTGCACGGGAACCTGCTCCTGTCCCGGCCGAGGCGCGGCGTCGCGCTACCTCTCCGGCGCGGCAGCGCCGGGCGACGGCTCCCGTTCACGGGCGGCGCCCGGCGGGGTGATGCCCAGCGCTTCGAGCACGGTGTCGCGGGGAGCCGGTCCACGGCCGGCGGCGGCGCCGGACGCCGGCCGCCCCGAGTCGCCGATCGCATCGCGCCCCGCAACCGGCGGGCCGTTCGTATCGCCGGCGCCGGGAACGGCGCTGCCCCGCGGCGCATCCGCGGCGCCGAACGCTTCGCTCGCCGGCTCGCGCGGCGCAGGACCACCGGCGGCAACTACGCCGCGCCCGACCGCGCGGCCGGGCGCGTTCCCGAGGGGAACGCCCAACTCCGCAACGGCGCCTGACGGCGCCTGGCGACCGGCGGCAGCCCCCGGTCCCACGCCGCTGTCCGAGTTCGCGCCGGGCAGTCCGCCCCGTCCAGGGGGTCCACCTCGTCCGGGCGGTCCGCCAGGCCCAGGTAGTCCGCCTCGTCCAGGCCTCCCCAACCCGCCCGCGTCAGCCAGCAGAATCGGATCGCCGTGCTGCAGACCGGCGGCGCCGGTGGTCACCACCCGGTCCCCTTCCGACAGGCCCTCGACCACCTCGACGTGAAGCTCGTCCTCCAGTCCGGTGACGAGCGAGACGAACTGCGCCGTCGGCGACCCACCGCTGGAGTCCACCCGGAACACGCCGCGCGCGGAGGTGCGGACCACCACCGCCTCGCGCGGAACGACCAGCGCCTGGCTCTTGTTGCCGACCACCAGGCTTACACGGGCATACATCCCCGGCTTCAAGCGGAAGTCCGGATTGGGAACCTCGATCTCGATCTCCGCCGTGCGGGTCGCCGGATCCAGGACGGGGGCCATCCGCGCGACGCGGCCCTCGAACGACTCGGACGGAAACGCATCGACATCGATGCGGGCTCGTACGCCCTCCTCCACCAACCGCAGGTCGCGCTCGACCAGGTTGGCCACCAGACGCACCAGGCTGATGTCGACCACGGACACCACCGCGGTGTTCGACGTCACGTACGCGCCCGGATCGAGATAGCGCCGGCCGATGAACCCGTCGACCGGCGAGACCATGACGGTGTTGTCCAGATTGATGCGGAGCTCCTCCAGCCGGGCGCCCGCCTCGTCGAACTGCGCGCGCACCAGATCGAGCTGGGCATTCGCGGCCTGGTAGCGCGCCTCGGCGTCATCGAGCTCCTGCCGCGACACCAGCGCGCGGGAGAACAGGCTCTGCGACCGATCCCGAGTGGTCTCGGCGAGCAGGAGGTCTGCTTCGCGCTGCCGCACGGTCGCGCGGGCGACCTCGAACGACGCCTCGGCCTGGTTCACCTGCTGGCGAAGCTCGTCGTCCTCGACCCGCGCCACCTCCTGCCCGCGCGTCACGGGATCGCCGAGACGCAACTCGACCTGCCGCAGACGGCCGTTGATCTTGGGCGCCACCTCAACGGTGGCCGCACCTGTCAGGTTGCCGACGATCTGAAGCTGCTCGCCGATGTCCGACCGCGCGACGCCGGCCGAATTCACGCGCATGGGCTGCGCACCGAAGGCGCCGCGGCCGCCCCCGGGACGAAACCCGCCGGGAGGCCCGCCGCCGGGCCGTCCCGGACCTGCCTCGCCGGCGGGCATGACGCGCTGATAGACGAGAACGCTGGCAGCGCCCACGGCCACGAGGAGGAAGGCGGCAAGGTGTTTGGGCATATTCCTGGAGTCGAAGACGCCGTGACCGGCCGGATGGTTTACGCGGTCCGGCGTTCCGTTACCGTTGACCGCCGGGGCGGGGCGTTTATTCCCGCGCCCTTGCGCCGGCGCGTTTCACGTCGCCGGGCCCCCGCTCCGTCGCTACCTACCGGAGCTCGACGTCGTAGACCCGCCGCAGCTCGCGGTCGCGGCCACGCCGGCCCCCGTCGATGCGCGTGGTCACGATCAACTGCCGGTAACCGCCTTCCGTGATCCGGACCTCGTAGGTCTGGCGCACGCGGAGCTCCATCCGCGACTGCAGCTCGATCTCGGCCTCCAGCGCCGCGCCGCGCCAGCGCGTCTTGCGCGTCACCCGCGCGCTGGTGCCGGCGAGCCCCGAGTGCTCGCGGTCGTCGGGAATCAGCCGGACGACGCGGCGGTCGCCGTAGGTCAGCACGATCTCCCGCTCGCCCGCCGCAATCGTCATGCGGCGCGGCGCCGTCATCAGATCCCGCATCGCCTCCTGCATGGTCGCCCGCATCCGGGCCATCTGCTGCGGGTCGCCGCCGCCCCCGCCGAAACCGCCCCGACCGCCGCCGAAACCGCCCCGACCGCCGCCGAAACCGCCCCGACCGCCGAAACCGCCACCGGGCCCCCAACCCGGACCCCCGAAGCCGCCGGGGCCACGTCGATCGCCGTCGCCGTCGCGCCCGCCCGGCTGCGGCCGCAGCTCGTCGCTCAGGTCCTCGTTGACCACCCAGGAGCCGGCAAGCGCCTGCTCACGGTTCTGGGCGGCACGCGCCGCGGCCACCGCCTCCGGTGCAACGCCGAACGCGATCACCACGATCACACCGATTGCGAAGAGCTGCATGCTGATCCGGTACATCTCGGACTCCCTGCTGAGCGCACTCGCGGCCGCCAAAACCCTTCCGCTCCACTTTACGACGCGTCAAGCAGCCCGCTCCCGCGGACGGTAGGCTGCGAGGCGGAGCTCGTCGACGACGCCATCATGAAAGCGCGAGAACTCCTCCGCCGTCCGCGGCACCCCGTTGGCGAGCGCCGCCGCGATGGCGCGCCGCAACATGGTATCCGGGATCCTCTCCGTCAGGGTCGTGAAATTCCGAATCGTCATGGCTCTCCTCCGACGTTGCCATCCCCCAGTACAGACCGGGAAAGCAGGGGTGGTATTCCCGTCTGGCGGCGGGCGGGCGGGCGGCGGCGGCGACGACACTCCCCGGACGTTGCCCGGCGGCGCCCGTTCGAGGGGGATCAGAAGCGGAACAGCCGATTCATCTTGACGACGAAGCCGCGGTTGCGCAGGTCGGAGAACCGGTCCGGGCGCAGGGGGTCGGTCTCGCGATCCTCCGTGTAGACCACGAACAGCTCGCTGCCGGGCGCGTACTCCCAGCGCAGCCGCAGGTTGTTGCTGACCGTGTTCGAGCTCGAGTTGTACTGAATCAACCCGCTGAAGAACATGCGCGGTGTGAAGGTCCAGTTCACGCGCGAGACGATCAGGTCCGTCCGGAACGACCCGTGCGGGGAGTCGATCCAGTTGACCGAAAAGCTCGGCTCCAGCGAGAGCCGCTGCGTGACCTCCATGCGCCCGCGGCGGAAGCCGACCGTGCGGATGCTGCCGTCGAAGTAGTCGCCGGCCAGCACCGACAAGGTCCCGTTGAGGCGGCGCTGGGTACCGGGCGACCAGGTGGCCTCGACGTCGAAGAAGCGGTAGCCGCCGACCGGGAAGGCCACGTCCTCCGGCCCCGGGGTGAACGGGCTGTGGAGGAACTCGTAGTTCTCCGCCACCGACACGCCGAACCGGTCGCTGTTCTCGAGCTCGGTCGAGAACCCGAGTTGCGACTGCCGGGTCTCCACGGTTCCCAGATCGGCGGTCTCGATGTAGTCGTAGCTCCCTTCGAAACGGAACTGGCGGATGTTGGCGAGCGACTGGGGCCGGGGACTGAACCGCGCCCTCGCATAGCTGCGGCGGAAGTTGTCGCGCCGGAGAAAGCCGACCTCCGGGATGAAGTTCTTCTCGACCAGCAGGTGCTCGGCCTGAAAGCCATAGCGGTCGCCCCCGTAATCGAAGCGCCCCTGGTAGCTCAGGTCGTCTCCCTGTCGCTCGGGGTCGGGCACCTGCGTCCGGGCCATATACCCGAGCAGGCTGACGTTCTCGTAGAAGGAGAAAGTGGCGTCGGCGCCGTAAGCCTGGCTGGAACCGTCACCGGCGAGCGCAACCGAGCGGTTCGTGAAGATCGCGCCGAGGCTGCTGCGGCGCAGGATGTCGCGCTTTACCCGCACGACGGTAAAGTTCGTCATCTCCGCGCGCGCCAGCGCGTCCTCATCCGTCTGGATGTTCAACGCGCCGACGTCGAACGCCCCGATCTTGCCGGTGAGCCGGCCGCCGCCGACAATCGGCACCACCGACCTGTTCTGCAGACCGATCTGGCGGCTGTAGAAGATGGTGGGGGCATTGCCGCCGCCGAAGAAGCCGCCGCCGCTGCTGCGCAACGCGCCGCCGAAACCGCCGAAGAAACCACCACGCGCGAAATCGAAGATGCCGCGGCCCTCGAGGAAGAACTCCCGCTTCTCCGGAAAGAACAGGTTGAAGCGGGTCAGGTTGACCTGCTGCTCGTCCACCTCGACCTGCGCGAAGTCGGTGTTGACGGTGAAGTCGGCGGTCAGGTTCTGCGTGACGCCGTACTTGACGTCGAGGCCGCCGTTCCCGTCGCCGGCGTTGCGGATCGGCGGGTCGGCGGCGAGGTTGGTGCTGACCCCGCCGATGCCGTACGGCTTGACCTCCAGGTTCTTGCTGCCGCTCGGCGCGTCGAGCCCGACCAGGGTCGCGGCGCCGGAGACCCGGAAGATCCCGCCGGGCCCCGATCCCGCCGAGATCGGCAGCGGCGTGATGTAGTTCCACTCGTTCTTGCGCCGCACGTTGCGCCGGAGCTGCACGCCCCAGATCTGGGACGGTCCGGGGCGGTAGCGGAGCGACTTGAACGGGATCTCCATCTCCACGGTCCAGCCGTCCTCGAAGCGGCCGGTGCGGACGTCCCAGACCGGGTTCCAGTCGCTGTTGGGATTACCCTCGTTGGTGATCTGGAAATCGGCGATCGCGCCGAGGGGATTGGTGTAGAACGCCACCGCGTTGCGGCGGTCGTAGAACGTATCCAGAATGATGGCGAAGGTGTCGTTCTGGCGGAGCTGCCGCGTGTCGCGGCGCATCTCGTTCGCCACCCACTGGCTCGGCGGGGCCGAGTCCCATATGCGGGCGCCGACGTAGATGTTGTCCGCATCGAACAGGATCCACGCCTCGGTCTTCTCGGTGGCCGGCGCACCCTCGTCGGGCGCCTGCTGGATGAAGCCGGTGATAGCCGGGACCGTGTAGTAGACGCGCTCGTCGAGTTGGCCGTCGAGGCGCATCGGGTCGTCCACCTCGACGGCGCGGATCGTGGCGCGCCGGGCCTCGTCGCGGCGAATGACGTCCGGGGCGAGCGGCGGCGGCGGTCCGTCGATGAACCCGGGAGCAACACGCGCGGTTTCGAAGCCGGCGACGCCCGCCGGCGATGGCTCGGCCGTCGCCGCGGGCCGCGGTACGGCCGTTCCCGCGGGCCGATTCGCATCGTCGGATCGGGCGCGCCGAGCCGGCGTGGGACGTGCGGCCGCCGGGCGCGCGCCGGCCGCAGCGGATTGCGGGCGCCTGAACGGCCTCGTCGGCTGAAACGATCCTTCCGCCAGGTCCGCGGCGTCGACCGGACGACTGGCCGCCTGTGAAGCCGGAGCCGCTTCCTCCGGGCCGGCGCCCAGTCCCGCGCCGGTGAAGAGGTCGCCGGCCACGCGATCCTGAAGCACAAAGAGATCGTCGACGGCGCCGTCCACCACTGTCGAGGCGGTGACCGCGCCCGTCGGCACGTCCACCAGCCTCGCGGTGATGCGCATCCGGTCACCGAGGCGCTGGTAGGCCCCACCCACTACCCAGCGTGCCCCGACGGTCCGACCGACCTCGACCATCCGGCTGTTCGAATCCGCGGCTGTGCCGGGCGCCGCCAGGGTGCGCAGCGCTTCCTGGACCCGCTCGCGACGGAACGACCGCACCGACGATCGCCCTTCGAACGTCGCAGCGATTGTCTCGGCGATGCCCGCGCCGATCCAGTCCTCCGCCGGGGCGCCACTGATGTTGACGAACGGCGTGACGGCCAATCCCGCGGGCGAGTCGCCCTGCGCGGCGACACAGACCGGCGCGAGCCAGCCGAGGAAAACTGCCAACGCGATGCGCATCGGAGCGGCGTGCTGCATGGATCGGTAGACGCCGCACCGGGCCCTCCCGTTTCGATCACTCGCTCTTCAGCATCGGAAGCAGCACCGCCGCGTCGGCGTGCAGGGTGGCGAAGCCGAACTGGCTCGCCGTCGCGACGCAGCCCTGCGTGCCCGCGAATCGAGGAGCCCGGCGCCGATTGCGCAGGCCGGTCGCTGACGCGCCCGGACCATTGGACCCCGGCTGGATAATCGGCTACCGTCGTTCCGCACCCGAGCCGGAATAGATGATGCAAAGGGCCCGTGTCCTGCTGCCGGCGCTCGCGCTCGCTGCCTGTGGTGCGACCTCCGAACCTGCCCCGCATGCCCTGCCGACTGCCCTTTCGCCGCCCGCTACAGACTCTCCGCCGCCCAACATCCTCTGGATCGTCGCCGAGGACCACGGCCCGCACCACGGCAGCTACGGCGATGCCTACGCGGTCACGCCGAACCTCGACCGGTTGGCCGCCGAGGGCGCCCGCTTCACCCGCACCTTCGCGGTGACCCCGGTCTGCGCCCCGGCGCGCTCGGGGATCATTACCGGGATGTACCCGACGTCGATCGGCTCGCACCACATGCGCTCGACCGCGGTGCCGCCGCCGCACGTCAAGGGCTTCACCGAACGGCTGCGCGCGGCCGGGTACTTCACGACCAACAACGCCAAGACCGACTACAACTTCTCGCCGTGGCTGCCGACCGAGACCCGGCGCGCGGTGCGCGAGGCGCCGCTGGGCCTCTGGGACCAGAACGGCGAGCACGCGCACTGGCGCAACCGGGCACCCGGGCAGCCATTCTTCTCGGTGTTCAACCTCGGCGCGTCGCACGAGGGCCAGGTCCGCATGCCGGACGACCGCTTCGCCGAGCGAGCCGGGGGTTTGGCGCCTGCGGCGCGCCACGACCCGGACGCCGCGCCGCTGCCGCCCTACTACCCGGACGCCCCGGAGGTCCGTCGGGACATCGCGCGCTACTACGACCTGGTCAGCGTGATGGACGCCCAGGCGGGCGAGATACTCGCCGCGCTCGACGCCGACGGGCTCGCCGACGACACGGTGGTTTTCTTCTACGGCGACCACGGCTGGGGGCTGCCGCGCGGCAAGCGCTGGGTCTACGACTCCGGGCTGCGCGTGCCGCTGCTGATCCGCTGGCCGGGCCGGATTGAACCGGGCGCGGTGCGCGAGGATCTGATCAGCTTCATCGACTTCGCCCCCACCCTGCTGTCGCTTGCCGGCGTTACGGTCCCCGAGCACATGCAGGGCCGCGTCTTCCTCGGTGACGGGCGCGCGCCCGAGCCCGAGCACCTGTTCTTCACCCGTGACCGGATGGACGAGACCTACGACCGCATCCGCGCCGTTCGCGATCGCCGCTACAAGTACATTCGCAACTTCGCCCCCGAACTCCCCTATGCGCAGCGCATCGCCTACATGGACCTGATGCCGACGATGCAGGTTTGGCGGCGGCTGGCGGCGGCAGATGAGCTGATGGGGCCGCAACGCCACTTCATGGCAGGGACGAAGCCGGCGGAAGAGCTCTACGACACCGGAACCGACCCGCACGAGGTGGTCGACCTGGCCGGCGAGCCGGCCCACGCGGAGCGCCTCGCGGAGATGCGCGCCGCGCTCGACGAGTGGATCATGACGACCGGCGACCTGGGCGAGATTCCGGAAGCCCAACTCGTCAAGCGGTTTCGTCCCGACGGTGTCTATCAGACGGCCGAACTGCCCGAGGCGGATCCGCCGGGCGGCATGTTCCACTACCCCCCGACGGTGGAGCTGACCTGTCCGACCGAGGGCGCGACGATCGAGTACACGACCGAGCCGGGCGAAGCGCCCCGCTGGAACCTCTACACCGGCCCGTTCCGGATGCTCGACTGGGAGCTCCGGTTCCGCTGCGGCCGGCTGGGCTACTTCGACAGCGAGACCGTGCAGTACGATTTCCACATCGACTACAACTGGTGGTAATGACCGGATGCGTTCCCGGCCAGTCCGAGGAGGACCGATGAATCGCCTCATTGCAACGTTGGTGACCCTGTCCGTGATTGCGCTCGGCGTCGCCGCAACCGCTTCGGCGGATGTGGTCCGCGTCGACGTCGAGAGCCGCGCCGATGTCGCCGGCGGCATGGCCTACGGCCTGGCGGGGCCCTACGAGAAGCTGGCCGGCATGGTCCACTTCGAGGTCGATCCGGCGAATCCGGCGAACCGGATAGTCACCGACATCGACTTCGCACCGCGCAACGACCGCGGCATGGTGGAGTTCCGCTCGAACTTCTTCCTGCTGAAGCCGAAGGACGCCGCGCGCGGCAACGGCACTGTCCTCTACGAGGTGTCGAACCGCGGCGGCAAGGGCATGCTCGGCTACTTCAACAACGCGGCCGGCAGCCGCGACCCGCAGACGGCCGAGGAGATGGGCGACGGGTTCCTGCTGCAGAACGGCTTCTCGCTGCTGTGGCTCGGCTGGCAGTTCGACGTGCCGGTGCGCGACGGGCAGATGCGGCTGCACACGCCGGTGGCGGCAGACGGGGACAACCCGCTCACGGGGCTGGTCCGCAGCGAGGTGATCGTCAACGAGCGCACCTGGGACCGCTCGCTCGCCGACCGGAGCCATCTCGCCTATCCGGTGGCCGACCCGGACGACCCGGCCAACGTGATGACGGTGCGTGACGGCGTCGACCAGCCGCGGCGCGTCGTGCCGCGCGACCAGTGGCGCTTCGCCCGGCGCAACGACGACGGCTCGGTGGTCGACGATCCTACCCGCGTCTACCTGGAGGGCGGCTTCGAGCCGTTCAAGATCTACGACGTGGTCTACGTCGCCAAGGACCCGGCCCTGGTCGGGCTCGGACCCGCGGCGGTCCGCGACATGATCTCGAAGCTGAAGTACGAGGCGACGCCGGAGATCGGCCTCCCGTCCGGCGCCATCGAGCACGCCATCGCCTGGGGCGTCTCGCAGAGCGGCCGCTTCCTGCGGACGTTCCTCCACCACGGGTTCAACGTCGACGAGCAGAACCGGCGGGCGTTCGACGGCGTGATGTCGCACGTGGCGGGCGGCGGACGCGGCAGCTTCAACCACCGCTTCGCGCAGCCGTCGCGCGACGGCCACCCGTTCCTGAACAAGCTCTACCCGAGCGACATCTTCCCGTTCACCGACGTGGTGCAGCACGACCCGGAGACGGACATGCGAGACGGCCTGCTCGCCGGTATCCAGCCCGGACACATGCCGAAGGTCTTCTACACGAACTCGTCCTACGAGTACTGGGGCCGCGCGGCGTCGCTGATCCACACCACCATCGACGGGACGGCGGACGCGCCGCTGCTCGACAACGTGCGCATCTACTCGTTCGCGGGCGGGCAGCACGGTCCCGGCCGCTTCCCGCCGCGGCGTACCAGCGGCCAGGAACTGAGCAACCCGAACGACTACTCCTGGTTCCTGCGCCCGCTGCTGCTGGCCATGGACCGCTGGATCGACGACGATGCGACAGCGCCGCCGGCCAGCGTCTACCCGCGAATAGCCGACGACGATCTCGTCCCGCCCGAGAAGCTCGGCTTCCCGGAGCTGCCGGGCGTCGGGCAGCCGGCCGTCCCGCACCTGGCGTACCGCGCGGTCTACGGTCCGGAGTTCCGGACCCGCGGCATCGCCTCGGAGCAGCCGCCGGAGGTGCTCTCGGCATTCCCGATCCTGGTACCGAGCGTCGATGCCGACGGCAACGAGACCGGCGGGCTGATGATGCCGGAAGTGGCCGTGCCGCTCGCCACCTACACCGGCTGGAACCTGTTCCACGCCGAGGCGGGTCCGACCGACGTGTTGTCGAGCATGCAGGGCTCCTACGTCCCGTTCCCGCGGACGGCCGACGACCGTGAGCGCACCGGCGACCCGCGGTCGTCGATCCAGGAGCGCTACGGCAGCCGCGCCGAGTATCTCGGCCGGGTGACGGAGGCTGCCCTCGCACTCGTCGGGGACGGATACCTGCTCGCCGGAGACCTCGCGCCGATCCTGGCCCAGGCCGCGCGGCACTGGGACTACCTGATGGAGGAGGACACCGGCAACGACGGCCAGCAGTGACACCGTGCGCCCGGGGCATCGCGCCCCGGGCGCGTTCTTGTCGGCGCCCGGACGCTCACGCGAGGACCGAAGGATTGCGCTGTCACGACCCAGCGCGTCTGCGGGGCCGAATCGCGGGGTGTGCGCCGGTGACGGATCGTTTCCACCGCGAAGCCGAAGCAGAACATCTCCAGGAGAACATCTCATGCGCACCCGCATACTTCCGGCCGTCGGCCTGTGTGTCCTGACTGTATTCGTCGGCGGCATGGTGGTCGGCGCACAGGTGCAGATCCGCCAGCAGGCGCCCACCGACCGCGCGGCCGACTTCCCTCTGGCCGAGCTCGAGGCGATCGTGCAGGAGATGGACGCCGAGCAGCGCCAGACCGAGCGGCTGCTGGAGGGCGGAAGCTACAACGTCAACATCCGCCGCATTCGGGGCGGCGAGACGGCGCTGATGCATCCCCGGACGATCGACGTCTGGGTGGTTCGGGAGGGCTCCGGGACGCTCGTCACCGGCGGGCAGATCGTCGACGCGAACGGGGAGCCGGTCGAGCAGCGCGGCGCGGCGATTCGCGGCGGCGAGGAACGGGAGATCGGCGTAGGCGACCTCATCTTCATCCCCGCCGGCGTGCCGCACGGCATCCGCGAGACGGACGGCATCACCTGGTTCAACATCCGCTTCGACACGCTGCCCTGAACGGCGGATCGCCACCTGCCGGCCATCCACACCGCCACGTGGCGACCGGCGGCGCGTGCTATGGTGAACGACGTGGCCGACACCCGTGCAAGCGTCGAGACCGAGCGTCAGGCCACGATGCACACCGGGCCCCTCGGGTCCACCATCCACGTCCTGCGCGCCGACCCGCAGACCGTGGTCGAGCTCGCCTCCATCGACTGGAACCGCTCCTTCCGGCGCGTCTACCTCGACCCGATGCGCGGTCTCATCACCCTGATGGCGCCGTCGCGGCTCCACGAGGAGTTCTCCGCGATCCTCGGCCATGTGGTCGACATCGCCGCAAGCGCGCTCACCGGTGCCGTGAAAGGACTCCAGAACGCGCGCCTTCGAGAGCCGGACTCTCCACCCGGCACTGGCATGGAGCCTGATTGCGCGTTCTATGTCGGTGAGAAGGCCAGGGCGTATCGTGCGGCGCTTGCCGACGGGAAAGAGGCGGCCGATGCGTTCTTCGACGAGAACGCGCCCGATCTCGTGGTGGAGGTGGAGATCACGAACGCCGACGAGAGCAAGATCGAGCGGTACGCCGATTTGGGCGTGCGGGAGCTGTGGCTACTGCGAGACCCGGAAGGTTCGGGCACTCCGCTTGCAGAGTTCCTGGCCCTGCATCCCCGGCCCGCGCCGCGTCGACTCACCTCCTCAAACGTTCTCCGCGACCTGACACCCGACGATGTTTGCCAGGCGGTAGCCGACGTGCGACTCAGTGTGAACCGCGACGAGCGCACGGAAGCGGTGGCGCGCATCCTACGCCGCCGGCAGCGGGCCAGCGTCCGCGTGCGCGAGGGGGACACGCCGTACGCCGCCCGAGCCGGTTGAGCACGGACAGGAATCTGCAGATCACACCCGAGACGCCAACGCCCCGAGTCGCTCCAGCAACACAGGAAGACGAGCGTCGTCCTCCTGGACGAGTCCCGGCATTGCGTTGCGGAAGTCCCCCGAGCGGAGCAGTTCCCCAAACTCGTTCTGGATGTAGCCCCGCACGTCCTCCGGTGCGTTTCGCACTTCGGTAACCAGCTCTTCTCGTCCGTCGACAACCGTGATGACGTCTTCGAGGTCATGACTGGTGAGATAGTCACCGGCCCCGCGTCCACGAAAAGCCTCCAATTTGGTTGCAACAAAGTAGACGGACGTGATGCAGCGGAGAGTCAACCCTGTCAGCTCGATCTCCTCGGGCGATTCCATGGCGGGCAGATACCAACGGTTGGCGAACCCCAGGACTTCCTCGTCAACCGCCATTACGTCTATCGTGAGGTTTCCTTGGCGCCACCTGCAGGTCGGCGCACCCTCGCGAGCGTCCTGAACCAGTTCAAGCTCTCGAAGCCGGTCGGACAGCTTATCGTACTGGGCGTACGAGTACACCTCGGCGATCACGTCGACGTCCGTCGTCGGTCGTACACCAGCGACCGCAGGATCTGTGATCAACAGCCCTGCAACACATCCGCCTACGAACACCACCTCTCCGAGGATTGGCTCCAAAGCCTGGGCTGCGGCCTTCAGCAACTGCAAGTTGGGATCTTCATGCATGAGGACGTTCCCTTACGCGCTTCACGATCTCGCGCTCGGCAAGACTCCTCTCCCGAGCGCGCCCGTCCCGTAGCGCGTCCAGCAGGGCCAGCAGCTCGTACAGGTGCGGATCCGCGCGCGCAGCCAAGGGTACTGTCTTGTATAGCGGCTCGAGCGAGACACCTCGGTGCTTCCCCATCGCGAACGGCCAGACGGGCGGGAGATCGGAGCCACCCGAGATGTGCCGATCCAACGGCGGCGCAGCGTACGAGGTGAGCATCCCACGGGTGACCCCGCCCCGGACTGCCGGAAACATGTACTTTGTGCCGTGTACGAGGAACTCCTCTGCCGCGCTCGTGTTCGGCCGGCTGCTGCGGGCGTCCTTGAAGACCAGCCGGGCGGCTGCCAGTCTGTTCAGCGCGGCGTGTACCTGGGATCCACTGAGAAGCAGGTCCGCGGCCATCCGTGCCAGGGGTGGCCGGCAGTCGGGGTAGCTCAGCAGCTTCGCCAGCACCATGACGTCTTGGGAGAGCAGCGCAGACGGACTCATTGAAGTTCTATATTCCAGATTCTGGAATATAGAATAACACGAAACAAACTCGTTTCGCTGCCTCGAGGGCGTCCGCCCGACGAGCCGCGCAGGTCGTCCAAGGTGAGTCGACATGGTGCCATAATGACCACACCATGCGGGAGAGCCTCTGCACGCGTTTCGGTTTCCGATCGACTCGGCGGCGGTCGAGCGGCGCTTTGCCGCTGCTGGCCTTGGCCGCGACGACGATTGCCGGCGCGCCGGCTGCTGCCGCGCAGGCACCGGAGGCAGCCGGCGCAACGCCGGCCGCTGCGCTGCACGCCGAGGCGGCGCCGTTCTTCGCCGAGCACTGCATCGTCTGCCACGGCAACCGCCTGAGCACGGTGAACCTCAACCTGGAGAGGCTCGCCGCCGCGCTCGGTCCACAGGCAGTCTCCACAGGACCGAACGCTGCCGGCCCGGCCGTCGATCCGCAGGTCGACACCTGGGCCCGGGTGCTGGGGAGGCTGAACGGCGGACAGATGCCACCGCCCGGACGCCCGCGGCCGACTCATGAGGCGCTCGCACGCGTCACGGCGTCCATCGAGGCGTACCTGACCGACGCCGGCTATCGCAGGACGGCCGATCCGGGCCGCGTTACGGCGCGGCGGCTCAACCGGGTCGAGTACGACAACACGGTCCGCAGCCTGCTCGGCGTTCACGGCAGCCCGGCCGACGAGTTCCCGATCGACGACTCGGGCTACGGCTTCGACAACATCGGCGACGTGCTGTCGGTCTCGCCGCTGCTGATGGAGAAGTACGTCGCGGCGGCGAGGCGGCTCTCGCGCATCGCGGTCTTCGGCGAGCCGCCGCCCGCCGAGCCGACGCTGCTCGCCCGCTACATGGGCCGGCGCTCGCACGACGCCGGCAACGACCTGAGCGGCGCGAACATCCTCCCCTACTCGATGCGCGGCGCCCTCTACGGCTCGCACCTCTTTCCATGGGACGCCGAGTACGAGCTCCGCTTCCGCGCCGCCAACTACCGCTACAGCCGGCGGCAGCTCATCGCCCGCGGGGTGATCGAGGCGGAGGAGCGCGACAGACGTGACCGGACGCTCGAAGCGCGCCTGACCGCCGAGGAACGCCTGACCCGCTTCATCGAGGACGCCCGGGAGAGTCAGCCGCCGGTACCGGTGGTCGCGACGCTCGACGGCCAGGTGTTTCGCGAGGAGCTGATCGAGGGGAGCAACGCGTTCGGCTACGAGCGCGGGGAGTTCGTCACGCGCGTCCCAGTGACGGCCGGGATGCACGATTTCCGCATCTCCTACCCGCACGTCGCCAACATCGCCGATCCACGCGACAACGTGATGGACGACGGCCGGCGGGTCCTGTACGTCGACTACCTGGACATCGTCGGGCCGTTCTATCCAAGTACCGCCCCGCCCGCGAGCCACGAGCGCTTCTTCATCTGCCCGCACCGGCCCGGTGACCACGTCGAGGAATGCGCGGGCGAGGTGGTCACCAACCTGGCCCGCCGCGCGTACCGCCGGCCGGTGACCGCAGCCGACGTCGATCCGCTGGTCGGGCTGGTGCGGCAGGCGCAAGCGCAAGGCGACTCTTTCGAGGAGGGGATCCGGCTCGCTCTCCAGGCGGTGCTGCTCTCCCCCAATTTCCTGTTCCGGATCGAGCGCGAGCCGGCCGCCGGCGAGGTGCGCGCGCTCGACGATCACGAGCTGGCCTCGCGGCTGTCCTACTTCCTCTGGGCCGACATGCCGGACGAGCGTCTGTTCCGCCTCGCGGACGAGAGACGGCTCACCGACCCGGCCGTGTTGCGGGCTGAGACGCACCGTATGCTCTCGGATCCGAAAGCCCGTACGCTGGTCACCGACTTCGCGGCGCAGTGGCTGCAGCTACGCGGCCTCGACCGCGCCAAGCCCGACCCGGCGCGGTTCCCGACCGTCGATGACGAGTTGCGCGGCGCCATGCGCATCGAGACCGAGTTGTTCCTCGAGGCGATGCTGCGCGAGGACCGCAGCGTGCTCGACGTGCTCGACGCGCCGTTCACGTTCGTCAACGGCCCGCTCGCCCGGCACTACGGGATCGCGGGGGTCGATGGCGAGGCGTTCGAGCGGGTCGCGCTCGACGGACCGCAGCGCGGCGGCCTGCTGTCGCACGCGAGCGTGCTGACGGTCTCGTCCTATCCGACACGCACCTCGCCCGTGCTGCGCGGCAAGTGGGTGCTCGAGAACCTGCTCGGCGCACCACCTCCGGAACCTCCCGCGGACGTCCCGGCCCTCGAAGCGGCCGGCGGCGGCGATCGGGGCGCCACGCTGCGCGAGCAGATGGAGGCGCACCGCACGAATCCGAGCTGCGCGGTCTGCCACAACCAGATCGACCCGATCGGCTTCGGCCTGGAGAAGTACGACGCGGCCGGCGCCTGGCGGACGCACGAGAACGAGGCCCCGATCGACGACACCGGCGTGCTCCCCGACGGCACGGCGTTCCACGGACCGGCGGAACTGAAGCAGGTGCTCCGCGATCGCGCGGACGCGTTCCGGCGGAACCTGGGCGAGAAACTGCTGACCTACGCCCTCGGCCGCGGGCTGGAGCACTACGACGCCGAGGCCGTCTCGGCCATCGTGGATGCGGCCCGCGAGAACGGCGACCGCTGGTCCGCTTACGTCACCGGCATCGTCGAGAGCGCGCCGTTTCGCATGCGGCGCGCCGAGACCGGCGAACCCTCGGAGTCTGCACCGCGGTAGCGAACCGAACAGGGACGACGAACCGCCAGTTACGAGGCAAGGACGCGAATCATGACGATGCACACAGGCCTACCGCGCCGAACCGTCCTCCGCGGCGCCGGCGCCACGCTGGCCCTTCCCTTCCTCGACGCCATGGTGCCGGCGTTCGCGCGCACGGCGCACGCCGCCGCGGCGCCGAACCGGATGGTCTTCGTGTACGTGCCGAACGGCATCGTCATGCCGCAGTGGACACCGGAGACCGCCGGACCCATCGCTCCGCTGCCGGTCACGCTGCCCCGGGTGCTGGAGCCGATGATCCCCTACCGGAACGACATCTCGGTCCTGAGCGGGCTCACGCACAACGGCGGGCGAGCACTCGGCGACGGTCCGGGCGACCACGCGCGCGCCGGGGCGAGCTACCTCACCGGCGTCCACCCGAAGAAGACCTACGGCGCGGACATCCACGCCGGCGTCTCGGCCGACCAGATTGCAGCGCGGCACCTCGGCGGCGAGACGCGCTTCGGATCGCTCGAGCTCGGGTGCGAGCCGGGCCTGCTGGGCGGCAACTGCGACAGCGGCTACAGTTGCGCCTACAGCAACAGCATCTCGTGGCGCACGCCCGCGTCGCCGATGCCCCTCGAAGCCAGCCCGCGGGCGGCGTTCGAGCGCCTGTTCGGCGCCGAGGACATCGACCCCGATCCAGCCGTCCGCGCCCGGCAGCGGCGCTACGACCGCAGCGTGCTCGACGTCGTGCTAGGTGACGCCCGCCGCCTGAGCGGGACGCTGGGCCCGACCGACCGGCGCAAGCTCGACGAGTACCTCTTCTCGGTGCGCGAGATCGAGCGCCGCATCGCGAGCAGCGAACGGGACGCCGATACGGCGCCTCCCGACCTCGACCGGCCCGCCCCCGGCCTCCCCGGCGACTTCGTCCAGCACGTCCGGCTCATGTTCGATCTGATGACCGTCGCCCTGGCGGCGGATCTGACACGCGTCATCACCCTGATGGTCGCCACCGAGCTGAGCAACCGCGCCTATCGCGAGATCGGCATCTCGGAAGCCCACCACGGGCTGACCCACCACCGCGGCGATCCCGTGAAGATCGAGAAGGTGACGCAGATCAATCGCTTCCACGTCGAGCAGTTCGCCTACTTCATGGAGAAGCTGCGCAACGCGACCGACGGCGACGGGTCGCTGCTCGACCACGCGATGGTCGTCTACGGGGCGGGGATCTCGGACGGCAACCGCCACGAGCACCACGACCTGCCGACCGTGTTGGCCGGCCGCGGCGGCGGCCTTCTGACGCCGGGCCGGCACGTGATCTACCCCGACGAGACGCCGATGGCCAACCTGCTGCTGACGATGCTGCACCACATGGGCGTGCCGGCCGAGTCGATCGGCGACAGCACCGGCGCTATCGCGCACCTGTCGGAGGTGTGAACGGTAACCGCTCGGCGATCACGCGACGGCGACCGCGCTGTACGCCCATGGATGCGGTTATTAAATGATTTGGGATAAAATCTTAACAGGCTGCGGGCTTATTGAAGAAACTTGAATTGCTCGGTCTTGCGACATGCGGCGCGGAGAGATCCGGAAGGGCAAAGCCCCAGACGGCATTTGCCGCGCCCCGCTCCGCGCGCTATTCTGCCGCACATGAAACAGACAGCCGAGCGCGATGTGGTTCGTTGACCGAGCCGGACGTCCGAGGGTCGGTGCGCCGCTCCTGCTGCTGGTCGTCCTCTGTCCCCTCGGCATGTCCGGCGGGGCGTATGCCGCGGCGCAGACCGCCAGCTCCCCCGAACCTGCGGCGATTGGCGCTCCCTCGAGACTGACGCTGGACGCCTTCCGAACGCCGGACGCACCCTGCTACGACCGCTCCCTGCAACCTCAGAGATCCCCTCATTTTACCATATGAAGCGAATAGGACACAAGTGCTATCCGAGATAGAACATATGGCCTTCTGGGGTTTGCAAAATAGCGCACCTGAGTTAGAATGTGGTTCCTATGCATCCACAGGGAAACCGGCAAAAGTCATCCGTACGATGGCTTCGGAGACATGACCTCCTGAACTTCATCAACACCTTGTATGAGGGCGACCTGCACGCCAAGCGGGTGCTGTCACTGGCCAACGCCACCCTGGGCGTGCTGACGAGTGCGTCGCTGGCAATCCATGCGGTGGGGCGCGGCTTGGCGCAAGCCATGGGCACGTTGACCAAGCATGGCGTCAAGCAGGTGGACCGGCTCCTGAGCAATCAAGGCGTCGACGTCTGGACCTTCTTCGCCTACTGGACGCCGTACCTCATCGGCGCCCGCACCGAAGTGGTCGTCGCGCTGGATTGGACGAGTTTTGCGGCCGACGAGCAGGAGACGATCGTGCTGTCGATGCTGACCGGGCACGGGCGCGCAACGCCCCTGCTGTGGAAGACAGTGGCGTCGTCGACGCTGAAGGACAATCAGCGGCGCTATGAGTACGAGGTGCTGTGCCGGTTGCGCGAAGTGCTGCCCGACGGGGTGAAAGTCACTATCGTGGCCGATCGGGGCTTTGCGGACTGCAAGCTGTTCTATGCGTTGACGACCGAGTTGGGCTTCGAATACGTGATTCGGTTGCGCGGGGACGTCTATGTGACGAACGCGCGCGGCGAGCGGCGAGTGGCCGCCGCGTGGGTTGGCGCCGGCGGGCGTGCGCGGCGGCTGGTGGAGGCTCGGGTGACCGACGTGCACGAGTGGCCGGTGGGCGCGGTCGTGTGCGTACACGATAAGAAGATGGACGAACCGTGGTGTCTGGTGGCCAGCGAAGCGTCGGTCCCGACGCGGGTGTTGATTCGCTACTACGGCAAGCGCTGGGGGATCGAGGCGGGCTTCCGAGACATCAAGGACATGCGCTTCGGGATGGGTCTGTCATCGATGCATGTGTCGCGCCCGGACCGGCGGGACCGCTTACTGCTGCTCAGCGCGTTGGCGATTGCTGTGCTGTCGTTGCTGGGTGCGGCGGGCGAGCGGATTGGCTATGACCGGTGGTTGAAGGCGAACACCGTGAAACGGCGGACGCATTCGTTGTTTCGGCAGGGGTTGATGCTGTACCACCATCTTCCCAATTGGCCCGAGGATCGGATTCGTCCGTTGATGGAGACGTTCGGGAGCATGCTGGTGGAACAGCGGATGTATCGAGAGGTCTTCGGCGTGATCTGACGCCCTGCAGAATGAGGGGATGCATGAGGATCGATCCTGCGGATTGCGCCGGCCGCAACAGCGGCCCTTCGGCTGATGGCGCTTCGGTTGATGACGGTGCCACCGGCGAGCGTGAAGCCTCATCATCGTCGCCGCACCCGACGAGAAGCAACAGCAGGATCGCCATGCCGTAGAGCGCCCGCCGGGGAGGGCCGAGACTCAGGATTCCTCTACTTGGTTCCCTTCATCGTGCCGTTCGCCGCGCACGTGGCGACCCCGCACCCGCCCGGCAGGAACCTCGCGCCGCATCCGCCGGAGCTGCATCCGTGCTACATCGCCGCCTACAGCGAGAGAGTGACGAGCCGCCGTGTCCTGGGCGCGTGGACGGGCGTGGCGAGCTTCCTTGTCCTGGTCGCCCTGAACGCGACCGACCGGTAGTCCGGTCTGAGGCGCATCATGCGACACCCTGGATTGGAGCGGTCGGATCACGTCCTGGTCGACCGGCGCTTCCTCGAAGAGCTCGCCGCCGTGCTTGTCTCGGCTCGCGTCTACATGGACCGCGCCGCCGACCAGCGCGAGGTCCCCGAGCTCGACCGGCGCGTCGGGCACTGCCTGACGCGTTTGCGCGATGCCGTCGCTCGCTGACTACGGACCAACCGGGCCGCCGCTGGAGGATCTGCGTGCCGAGCTCGTCAGTCAGTGCCGGTTCGTCGCGTGGATCGGATTCACCAAGTCGGGCGCCAAGCGCGGGGAGTACGGCTTCAAGCCGATCGTCGGCCAGAACCTCTACGTCCGAGCGCCGGTGTCGCGGTCGGGGCGTCCGCGGCAGGGCTGGAGCATCCGGAGACACGGAGATTCCGAACCGATCTTCGCGGCGACGATGCAGGAAGTGGTCCAGGAAGTCTGCAGGCTGGCCACGCCGGACTGGGCATGAGGCACCGGCGTCTGATGAGGAGAATCGCTCTCGGCCTACTTGCTGCACGCCCACGAAGCGCACTTCCGCAGCTACCACACCTGCAACTGAGGCTCTGACCATGCGGATCGCACTGGCTTTCGTCGCCGGCGTTCTGATCGCTGGCGTGGTGATCGTCGCGTTTCCGGGAAGCGCCGCTGCGGTAGTGGTCGGCTGGTCGATCTACCTGTTCATCGGTCTCGTGATGCAGCCTTGGGGGATAGCCATGCTCGCCTTGGGCATGGCCATCGCTGCCGTCTGGTGGACGCTCACCCGTCCTGTTGAGTGATCTTTCGCAGCGTGGCTCAGGGGGGGCGCCGAGGTCCGGCTTACTCGGAGGGGCGGGCGGCACGCCCGCCGATGGGCGCGTAGCTGCGATTCGGCGTCTGCGGCTCGGGGGACGTCGGCGACGACTTTGCCGCACCGCTCGCACTGTCCGCGGTAGAGCCTCGTCACGACGTTCGCGCCCGGCTCCAGCTCGACGTGCTGCTCGACCCATCCGACCAGGATCGGCGGATGCCCTGGATGCTCGGAGGGTTCGACAACCCGTTGGCGCCGCGCGTTCACGGTTTGGCCCCTTCGACCCGGGCGTGGACCGCTTCACGATTCGCTGTCTCGCAGCTCAGGATGCCTGTCCCGCGACACCGCCGACACGTCGGCCGCACAGTGGCGGTGCACCGGCACCACGTGTAGGTCGTTTGGGTCACACCTGCTCTTGGGCGTTCCACGTCGTCGACGGCGCGTTCTTCACGCGACGCCATTGCCCTCGACTCCAGGCGCCGGGGCGTGCCCGGACTCCGCGAGCTGGCGGTTCAGCCACTCGTTCAGGGCGGCGACCGGGACGCGCTCAGAGCGAACGGCCACCTGCAGTACTGGTGCTCACGCCCCACCCTGGAAGAGAAGTTGGGGAGCCGGCGCCAGCCCTTGCAGCAGGGGCCGTTGACGGGCGGCTGGTCTTCGCGGTCACTGCTGCTGGCGAGCGCAGGCTGTAGCCGTCCAGTTGACGGTATTCGACCATCGGCCGCAATCCGTCCCGTTGCCCTCGCACGCCCGCACCCGCCACTGGAACGGCGCGCTGGCCGGGCCGATGAACAGCGGGTTCGAGAAGTTCGACACGTTGAAACCCGCGGGGATGAGGCTCAGGCCCTCATGCGTAGTCCACCCGCGCGACGTGTTCCGGCGGTACTGTTGCTGGAACACCGTCTGGGTCGCCGCCCGATCCTCGCCGTTGAGGATGCGCGCCTCGAATGCGGGGCGTTGGCCACCCCGGTAACGTCCCGTGCAGGCGACGTGGGGTGAGGTGGCCCCGCTTTTTCGGACCACCGGCTAAGGTGTATTCCAGAGCCTGGAGGAGGCACTGGGATGACGACGAAACGACGGCGGCAGTTCACCGCGAACTTCAAGAAACGCGTGGCGCTCGAGG
>Ga0209544_1001091_pt1 | contig 31790 bp, 23 predicted proteins | sample MesohylPK_FD_187297 | JGI IMG/M metagenome (GOLD analysis project Ga0209544, IMG submission 187297) | Host-associated microbial community of the marine sponge Aplysina aerophoba from Gulf of Piran - sponge mesohyl, lysed by proteinase K... | ecosystem: Host-associated > Porifera > Sponge >... | reverse complement strand
GACTACACCGAGAACACGGCCGCGCTCACCTTCGCCGGCACGGCGGGCGAGACGCAGACGTTCACGGTGGCGACAACCGAGGACACCGATTCCGAGGCGGACGAGACGTTCACGGTCGGCCTGGCTGTCTCCGGGACGCAGGAGACGGTGACGGCGACGTCCACGGCGACAGGCACGATCGTGGACGGTGAAGCGCCGGCGGTCACGATCGCGGACGCAAGCGCCGCCGAGGGCGAATCCCTGACTTTCACGGTGACCTTGGACAAGGCGGTCGCGGGCGGCTTCACCGTGACACCTTCCTTCACCGACGTGACCGCGACGAAGGGCGCGGACTACACCGAGAACACGGCCGCGCTCACCTTCGCCGGCACGGCGGGCGAGACCCAGACCTTCACCGTGGCGACCATCGACGACACCGACGAGGAGGACGACGAGACGTTCAACGTCGGCCTCATCGTCTCGGGGACCGCGGAGACCGTGACGGCTACGTCCACGGCCACCGGTACCATCCGCGACGACGACGGCGGCGCGACCGACAACGCAACGGTCACCATCGCGGACGCGAGCGCCGACGAGGGCGACGAGCTCACCTTCACGGTGACGCTGGACAACGCGGTCACTGGCGGGTTCAGCGTGACGCCCTCCTTCACCGACGGCACGGCGACCTCCGGCACGGACTACACGGAGAACACGGCCTCGCTCACATTCGCGGGCACGGCGGGTGAGACGCAGACGTTCACGGTGGCGACGACCGACGACACCGACTCCGAGGCGGACGAGACGTTCACGGTCGGCCTGGCCGTCTCCGGGACGCAGGAGACGGTGACGGCGACGTCCACGGCCACGGGCACGATCCGCGACGACGACGGCGGCACGACCGACAACGCAACGGTCACCATCGCGGACGCGAGCGCGGACGAGGGCGACGCGATCACCTTCACGGTGACGCTGGACAACACGGTCACTGGCGGGTTCAGCGTGACGCCCTCCTTCACCGACGGCACGGCGACCTCCGGCACGGACTACACGGAGAACACGGCCTCGCTCACCTTCGCGGGCACGGCTGGCGAGACGCAGACGTTCACGGTGGCGACCACCGAGGATGCGGACGAGGAGGACGACGAGACCTTCACCGTCGGCCTGAGCGTCTCGGGGACCTCGGAGACCGTGAGGGCGACCGACACGGCCACGGGCACGATCCTCGACGACCATGGCGGCACGACCACCGGTGACGGCGCAACCGTCACTATCGCGGACGCCAGCGCCGACGAGGGCGACGCCATCACCTTCACGGTGACGCTGGACAACGCGGTCGCGGGCGGCTTCACGGTGACTCCCTCCTTCACCGACGGCACGGCGACCTCCGGCACGGACTACACGGAGAACACGGCCGCGCTCACCTTCGTGGGCACCGCCGGCGAGACCCGGACGTTCACGGTGGCGACCGCCGAGGATGCAGACGAGGAGGACGACGAGACCTTCACCGTCGGCCTGAGCGTCTCGGGGACGCAGGAGACGGTGAGGGCGACCGACACGGCCACGGGCACGATCCTCGACGACGACAGCGGCGCGACCGACAACGCAACGGTCACCATCGCGGACGCTTCCGCCGACGAAGGCGAAGCGATCACCTTCACGGTGACGCTGGACAACGCGGTCACCGGCGGGTTCAGCGTAACGCCCTCCTTCACCGACGGCACGGCGACCTCCGGCACCGACTACACGGAGAACACGGCCTCGCTCACATTCGTGGGCACGGCGGGTGAGACGCAGACCTTCACGGTGGCGACGACCGACGACGCTGTGGTGGAAGCCAAAGAGACCTTCACCGTCGGCCTGAGCGTCTCGGGGACCTCGGAGACGGTGAGGGCGACCGACACGGCCACGGGCACGATCCTCGACGACGACGGCGGCACGACCGGCAACGCAACGGTCACCATCGCGGACGCGAGCGCCGACGAGGGCGACGAGCTCACCTTCACGGTGACGCTGGACAACGCGGTCACTGGCGGGTTCAGCGTGACGCCCTCCTTCACCGATGGCACGGCGACCTCCGGCACCGACTACACCGAGAACACCACCTCGCTCACCTTCGTGGGCACGGCGGGTGAGACCCAGACCTTCACCGTGACGACGACCGACGACGCGGTGGTGGAAGACGACGAGACCTTCACCATCGGCCTGAGCGTCTCGGGGACCTCGGAGACCGTGAGGGCGACCGACACGGCCACGGGCACCATCCGCGACGACGACGACGGCCACCATGTGAGTCTGTCGGCCAGCCCGGCGGAAGTGCCGGAAGGAGCGTCGCCCACCGTCGTGAGGGTGACGGCAACGGCGGTCTCGGCGAGTTCGTCCGCGCGCACGGTGGTGGTGGCAGTGGGCAGTCATGGCGACGAAGCGACCGCGATGGCCGTGGCCGCGGACAGGTACGACGATGGAGGCCCAACCTCGCGGGTGATGGCAGTGGGCAATGGCGCGACCACCGGGGATACGGACTACCTGGCTGTAGACGACTTCGAGGTGACGATCCCGGCGAACGAGACCAGCGGGACGGCGACTTTCACGCTGGTGCCAATTGATGACCTGATCGTGGAGGGGAATGAGGCGATTTCGGTGACCGGCGACGGCGTGCTCATGGTTGTGACTGGAACCACCATGACGCTTGTGGACAACGACCGCCACGAGGTGAGCCTATCGGCGAGCCCTGCGGAGGTGGCCGAGGGGGCATCGCCCACCCTGGTGACGGTGAGGGCGGCATTCTCGAACGGCGGGTCGTTCCCTGTCGACAAGACGGTGGTGGTCCGCGTGGGTGGCGGGACCGCGAAATTCGGCACGGACTACGATGCGACGCCGGAATTCGCCGTTACGATCGCGGCGGGCGCGACGAGCGGGACAGGGACGTTCACGCTGGCTCCGGCGGATGACGACATCGTGGAGGGCGACGAGACCATCGAAGTGTCCGGTGCATCCGAGGGCCTGGTGGTCCGCGATGCGCTCCTGACCCTGGCCGATGACGACGCGGTCCCGGAGCGTGGGGCGGCGCTGGAGTTCGGACTCGCGGGAATCGGTCGAACGATCGCGACCCAGGCTGTGGACGCGATCGGAGCACGCTTCGAGGCGGCTTCACGGCTCTCGCGAGCCGCGGCTCCCGACGGCCGATTCCAACTCGACCCGTTTGCGGTCGCCGGAATCCTTCAGGCGGCCGGCGTGGACCTTCCGAGGCTGGATGCCCGCGTTTCGGTCCCCGGCGACCTGGGCACGAGCCGCCCGGGTACGACGGGCGGAGGCGCGTGGAGTCAAGCCGGTGTCCCGGGCGGACGGGGTCTCGGTAGTGTCGGCCTGCTCGCCCGCGCCTTTGGCGCCGACGGATCCGGCGCAGGCGGCTGGACCCTGTGGACCACCGGGGCCGGGACAAACTTCTCGGGCCATCCTGGAGACTTCTCCGTGGACGGAAGAATGGGCGCGGCGTATCTGGGCGTGGACCGGAGCCTGGGTTCCAACGCGGTCCTTGGAGTGGCCGTGGCACGCAACCAGGGTGGCGTGAACGCCGAACACGATTCGAACTGGATGGGCGACGTGGACGCGCGGCTGACCACGGTGTATCCGTACGCGCGTTGGGCTCCCACCCCGAAGCTGGATCTTTGGGGCACGCTCGGTCTGGGACGCGGGGATGTCGAGATGGACGACGGCGCCAGCTCTTTCCGGACCGACAGCCGCCTCAGGATGGGCGCGATGGGGCTCCGCGGCGACCTGGCAAGCGTGGGCGCGGTCGACCTGGCCGTGCGTGCGGACGCCTTCACGGTTGGCATGACGGCGGACGAGGTCGCGGGCACAATCAAGGCAGCGGACGGCCGGGCGCAGCGCGCGCGCCTGATGCTCGACGTGAGCACGGGATGGGCACTGTCGTCCTCCTCCAGGCTGACGCCCAGCATCGAGATGGGCGCCCGCGCCGACGGCGGCGACGTGGAAACGGGTCCCGGCATGGAGCTGGGAGGCGGGCTGGCCTACGGTAACTCGCGGCTCGGACTCGACATAACGGCGCGCGGACGGTGGCTTGCGGTCCACCGGGACGACCGTTTTGGAGAATGGGGCGCAAACATGTCGATCCGGCGCATGCCATCGAACCCCAACCGTGGGCTGTCGATCTCGGTGGAACCCGCGTGGAATGAGGATGCGAGCGGGATCACGGCGCTCTGGGAGGGCCGGAATCTGCGCCGGGGCGACTTCGGGTTCGGGCTGCGGCCCGAGAACGCGTCGGAAGCCTGGCAACCGGACCGACTGGACATGCAGGTGTCCTACGGGACGGACGTGCTGACGCCGTTCGGACGGATGCGGATGATGGGCGGCGGCTCACGGCACTTGCAAGTGGGCACGGCCCTTGAGCTTGCGGGCGCGCGCGACGGCGGCCGGCTGAAGCTGGAACTCCTTGGCGAGCAGCGGGCCCGGGCCGGCGGCGCAGCTGACTACGGTGCGACCCTGAGGCTGGCGGGTGCCAATCTCGGGTCCGCCGGCGGGGTTGCGGCACCGTTCGGCGAGTTCACCCAGGAAAGCGCCGGCCAGCGCCTGAAGTTGGGTACCCAGTTGCAGCTCGCGGCTGGCGGCAAACTTCGGAATGTACTGCCTCCGTTCCGACTGGAGTTGGTAGGAGAGGCTAACAGGAAGGCCAACGAAGGAACAACGTACGGCTTCTTCCTCCGGGGCAGCTCAACTCTGGGCGGGTGGTGAACGGCTTGACCCTGACGTAACGTGAGGGTTAGCGGAAAGCGGGGACCCTGACGTAACGTCAGGGTTGACCAGGGTCCGGTTCGGCCGGCCGGGCCCAACCCCGCTCAGTTCGACTTGCTGGCCGTGATCGTTCCGCCCTGTTCGCCCATGGCCCACGTTCCCTGCAGAACCCCTTCGACGGCTACAAACTCGATCAGGAGGGGGCCGCTGGGTCCCGAGGCTTCGATCGTAACCATCTGGTCCAACACCGTGACCGAGTTGATGGGAATGGGTGGGAACATGTCGCTGTGAATCAGGCCGGTGTAGCCGGCCTCCGCTACTTCGACGGTCATCGAACCAGGGACGACCTGTCCATCCACGTCGGCGGTGTAAGAATAGCTCCCCACCGGGTCGAATGGTGGCGGGCCGGAGGGGCCGCTGGCACAGGCGGTCAGGGAGGCTGCGGCAAGGATGCCGGTCAGGATTGATCTGGTCATGGTGATCCGGGATTGGGGTGACGAGCCACGGGAAGTCAATAATGATAATCGTCCCCTCACCGCCGCCTCCATGTAGGCACCGTCCGAGGGTCCACGCCGTTTTGCCGCGCGAAGTCGTCGATCAATGCCCGCGCAATGCTGTACGCGGGTGGGACAGGGGGCAGTTCGTCGGCCGCAAACCAGCCCACGTCTTCCAGCTCCTCGTCGCGGTTCTGGAGAGCCCCGCCGTCGTGCACCGCCGTGAACCCCACCATCAGCGAGTCGGGGAACGGCCACGGCTGGCTCCCGAAGTAGCGGATGTCCCTGACCCGGATGCCCGATTCCTCCGCGATCTCCCGGCGCACGGCGCCTTCCAGGCTTTCACCCGGGTCGACGAAGCCCGCGAGGACTGAATAGGAGCCGCTGGGATGGCGCCGGGAGCGGCCCAGCAGGATCCGTCGCCCCCACGTCACCTGGACGATCACGGCGGGGGACACCTTCGGAAAGGCGAGGTGGCGGCACGACGGGCAGACCATGGCCCGGTGGCGCGGCGAAGGCTCGGTCACGGCCCCGCAGACCCCGCAGAAGCGGGAGGTCCGGCGCCAGAGCGCGAAGTGTGCCGCTGTCAGCGCGAGCGAGAGATCGGGTTCCGGGAGCAGGACCAGTACGGCGCGCAGTCCGACGGTGACCACGCCCGCGGGGGGCTTCCACCCGGGTTCGGCGAGCGCGGCAACGACCCGTGAACCCGGCTCGCGTACCTCCACCGGGAACCAGTCCGCCCCGGCGGCGCCCCAGCTCCTCGCCTCGTCAAGCGATGGCAGATGCGCGGCGCCGTCCGCCAGGACCAGGTGGTCGCCGGAGAAGAGGCATGCTGTCATGAAGGGAAGATATCGCGCGGACCCGTGTGTGTGCGATGGCGGCTGTTCGCCGGGCGCGCGTCTGTCTATTGTGAAGGCATGAACCCAGCCAACGATGGCCCCCATCCCAGGTGGGCGAAGGTGGTCGACCAGACCCGCTGTATCGGTTGCCACGCCTGCACCACCGCCTGCAAGTCCGAGAACGAAGTCCCCCTGTCGGTCACGCGCACGTACGTGAAATACGTCGACACCGGGATCTTCCCCCAGGCGCGGCGGTCTTTCCAGGTGACGCGCTGCAACCAGTGCGAAGCGCCTCCCTGCGTCGCCGCCTGTCCCACCTCGGCGATGTTCAAGCGGGCGGACGGGATCGTCGACTTCGACAAGAGTGCCTGCATCGGCTGCAAGGCGTGCATCGCGGCCTGTCCGTACGACGCGATCTTCATCAACCCGGCCGACGGGGCGGCGGAGAAGTGCAACTTCTGTGCGCACCGGCTCGACATCGGGCTGGAGCCCGCCTGCGTGGTTGTGTGCCCGACGGAAGCGCTCCTTGTGGGCGACATGAACGACCCGTCGTCGAAGGTTGCCGGGATTATCAACCGGGACCCCGTGATGGTGCGCCGGCCCGAGAAGGAGACGCGGCCGAAGCTGTACTACAAGGGTGCCGATCAGGTGACCCTCGACCCGCTGGCCGCACGGCGTCCGGAGGGCGGGCTCTTCATGTGGAGCGAGCAGGGTGAGGTGGACCACGGGGTGCCGTCCGGGCATCCGGGGCCGTGGAATTCCTCGGCCGCGGCGGTGCTCAGCTACGACATTCCGCACCGGGCGCCGTGGGATTTCCGCGTTTCGCTTTACACCTGGACCAAGTCGATCTCGGCGGGAGCGTACCTGGTCCCTCTCCTCCTCCTCATGACCGGGGTGCTCACCGCGGCCAGTCCGCTCTGGACGCTGGCCGCACCGATTCTGGGCGGTGTCTTCCTGGCCCTGACCGGCGCCATCCTGATCTGGGATCTGGAACACCCCGAACGCTTCCACCTCATCTTCCGCCGCCCCCAGTGGCGAAGCTGGCTGGTGCGGGGCGGCTTCATCATCGGCGGCTTCGGAGCCGTGCTGGCAGCGCATTTCGCGGCCACCCTCACGGGTGCATCCCCACCACCATGGCTCGGCTGGCTCGGCGGCGGCCTCGCCGTCCTCACGGCCGTCTACACCGCCTTTCTGTTCGGACAGGCAAAGGCGCGCGACATGTGGCAGAATCCGCTGCTGCCGGCCCACTTCCTCGTCCAGGCCTTCGTCGCGGGGGGCGGCGCGATCACACTCGCGTCCCTCGTGCTCGGGGCGCCGGCAGCCGTCACCGACGCGGCGCTGCTGACCTTCGCCGTCGCCAGCGCGGCCCACCTCCTCATGATCGCCGGAGAGGTCTTGATGCCGCCTCCAACCGCTCACGCCCGCCTCGCCGAACGCGAGATGACCCACGGTCGCTTCCGCAACTGGTTCCGGCTGGGGTTGCTCGGCGCGCTTGCGGGCGCGGCGGCCCCGTGGCTCGGCTGGATCGCGGTCCCGCTGGGGCTCGCCGCGCTGCTCGCCTACGAGCACGCCTACGTCCAGGCCGGCCAGTCGGTGCCCATCGCATGACGATCGACGACCTCAACCGCCGAGTCTCCGCCGCCCGGGACGAAGTCGAGGCCCGCGGCGAGACCTTCTACCCGGGTGCCAGCCGGGTCCACCTCGCCGCCTATCCGCCCAGGGAGCGCTGGAGCGACTGGATCGAGCTGGACTCGAAAGCCTGGCCCGAGCGCGTCGAACGCCGCTACATGCTCGTGCCGACGACGTGCTTCAACTGCGAGTCGGCGTGCGGGCTCCTTGCATATGTGGACAGAGATACACTGGAAGTGCGCAAGTTCGAAGGGAATCCCGAGCATCCGGGGTCGCGCGGACGGAACTGTGCCAAGGGACCCGCCACGGTCACCCAACTCACCGACCCGGATCGCATCCTCACGCCCCTGAAGCGGACCGGCGAGCGCGGGGAAGGGAAGTGGGAGCCGGTCGAATGGGACGAGGTGCTGGACGACATCGCCGACCGCATCCGTGCCGCGATGGACGAGGACCGGCACCGGGAGATCATGTACCACGTCGGCCGTCCCGGCGAGGACGGCTTCACGGAACGGACGCTGGCTGCGTGGGGGGTGGACGGCCACAACTCCCACACCAACATCTGTTCTTCGGGCGCGCGCGCCGGCTACCACCTCTGGATGGGCATGGACCGGCCCAGCCCGGACCACGAGAACGCCCGGGTGATCCTTCTGGTGAGCAGCCACCTGGAGGCCGGCCACTACTTCAACCCGCACGCCCAGCGAGTCATGGAAGGCAAGAAGCGGGGGGCGAAGCTGATCGTCTTCGACACCCGTCTCTCCAACACGGCCACCCACGCCGACCACTGGCTGTCCACCTACCCGGGCTCCGAGGCGGCGGTCCTGCTGGCGGTCGCCAACCACCTTATCCGGACCGGCCGCTACAATGAGCGCTTTGTCGAGCGGTGGTGGAACTGGCGCGAGTACCTGGAGGAAAACCACCCCGGCGACCCCGTCACTTTTGGCGCTTTCCGAACAAGGTTGCGGGAGTTGTATGCAGAATTCACCTTCGATTTCGCGGCAGCGGAGAGCGGCGTCCCGGCAAGCACCATCGAAGCGGTGGCCGAAACCGTGGCGGGTGCGGGCAGCCGGCTCTCCACGCACAACTGGCGGAGCGCGGCGGCGGGGAACCTCGGCGGCTGGCAGGTCGCCCGGACGCTCTTCCTGCTGAACGCGCTGCTTGGGGCGGTGGCCGTCCCGGGCGGGACGTATCCCAACTCGTGGAACAAGTTCGTGCCCCGCCCCATCCGGATGCCGTCGCAGCACCCGAAGCGCTGGAACGACCTCACCTGGCCTTCGGACTACCCGCTGAGCCTGATGGAGATGTCCTTCCTGCTCCCGCACCTGACGGCGGAGCGGAACGGGCGCCTGGATGTGTATTTCACCCGTGTCTACAACCCCGTCTGGACCAACCCCGACGGCTTCTCCTGGATCGAGATGCTGACGGACCCCGAGCGCATCGGTCTCCATGTGGCGCTGACGCCGACGTGGAACGAGACGGCGTTCTTCGCCGACTACGTACTGCCGATGGGCCACTCGTCGGAGCGGCACGATCTGACGTCGTACGAGCAGTACGACGGACGCTGGATCGGCTTCCGCCAGCCGGTGCTGCGTGCGGCGCGCGAGCGGCTGGGCGAGGAGGTCGTGTCCACGCGGGACGTGAATCCGGGCGAGGTGTGGGAGGAAAACGAGTTCTGGATCGAGCTGACGTGGCGGATCGACCCCGACGGCTCGCGCGGGATCCGGCAGTTCTTCGAGTCGCGAGCGAGGCCGGGCGAGAAGATGACCGTGGACGAGTACTACGGGTGGATCTTCGAGAATTCGGTGCCGGGACTGCCGGAGAAGGCCGCGCGGGAGGGGCTGACGCCGCTCCGGTACATGCGCCGCTACGGAGCTTTCGAGATCGACGCCGTTGTGGGTGCGCTCTACGAGGAGCGCGTCCCGGAGGGCGAACTGGACGACGTGCACGTGGACGAGGCCGGGCGGGTGTACACAAGGGCTCCCGCGCCTCCCTCGCCGAACGTGGTGCCGTTGCCGCCGATCGACGGGGACGGGGACGGGCGGCGCCACGTCGGGGTCGAGGTGGACGGCGTGGTGCGGCAAGGCTTTCCGACGCCGTCGGGGCGGCTCGAGTTCTGGTCGGGGACGCTGGCCGAGTGGGGATGGCCGGAGCTGGCCGTCCCGGGCTACGTGCAAAGCCACGTGCACAGGTCGAAGCTGGACCGGGACCAGATGTGCCTGATCTCGACCTTCCGGCTGCCGGTGCAGATCCACACGCGCAGCGCGAACGCGAAGTGGCTGAACGAGATCGCGCACACCAACCCGCTCTGGCTCCACCCCGGCGACGCGGCGCGGGTGGGCGTGGGAACGGGCGATCTGGTCAGGGTCGAAACCGGGATCGGCCACTTCGTCGTCAAGGCGTGGGTGACGGAAGGCATCCATCCCGGGGTGGTGGCGTGTTCGCACCACATGGGGCGGTGGAAGACCGGTGACGGACCCCGCCAGACGATGGCCACGGTCGACCTGCGCAACGACGGAAGCGGTTGGGAAATCGAGCGCAAGCGGGGCACCGGTCCGTTCGATTCGGCGGACGCCGACACGGCGCGGATCTGGTGGACCGATGTGGGCGTGCACCAGAACATGACCTTCCCCGTCCAGCCCGACCCGATCTCGGGCGCGCACTGCTGGCATCAGGCGGTGCGGGTGAAGAAGGCGGAGGACGGCGACCGCTACGGCGACATCGTGGTCGATACGGCCAGGTCGCGGCGCGCGTTCCGGCGCTGGCTGAAGCTGACCAGGCCGGCAGAGCGACATTCGCCGGACGGGACCCGTCGTCCCTTCTGGCTGTTGCGCCCGGTGCGGCCCGAGCGGGCGGCGTTCCAGCTGCCGGACGAGGGTCCCACCGGCAACGGCGGTCCGCGGCCCGGGGGGGTCGGCGCACGCGGTGGCGACGGGGCCCCCGAGGGCGGGGGGCACCCGGGCGACGGCCCCTGAATGGAACTCTTTCGCGCCCTCGGCTCGCTGATCGAGGCGCCGGTGGCCGAGCACCGGGGCATCGCCGAGGCGCTCGATCTGCCGGCGGTGCCGGATGCGGCGGTTCACGGGGCCGTGGTGGGCTTCCAGCGGTATCCGTATGCATCGGTGTACCTGGGTCCCGAGGGGATGATGGGTGGTGAGGCGCGCGACCGCGTCGCAGGGTTCGTGCGGGCGCTGGGTATCACCGGAGACGGGGCGGGGCCCGCCGGAGACGAGCGCGGGCCGACCGGCGACGCGCGCGCCGATGCCCGCGAACCCGACCACCTCGCGTCGCTGCTGGGGTTGCTTGCCGCGCTCGACCAATGGGAGCGGGACGAGCGCGACGGCGCCCGCCGCACGCTGCTCGGGCAGGCCAGGGTCGCGCTGGTGTGGGAACACGTCGCGTCGTGGACGGGCCCGTACCTTGCGTCCTTCGACGGATGCGGCAACCCCTTCTACGAGGAGTGGGCCGCGCTGCTGGGAGCCGCGCTGAGCGAAGCGACGGGCATTATGGAGTTCCCGGACTACCTCCCCGCCGCGTTGCGCTCGGCTCCCGTGCTCGCGGACCCGCGCCGGGAAGGGGGACCCGCGTTCATCTCCGCGCTGCTGGCGCCGGCGCGCTCCGGCGTGATCATCCTGCGCGACGACCTGGTCCGGCTCGGGGACGAGGTGGGGCTGGCCTGTCGCGCCGGGGAGCGTCGATATGTCCTGAACTCGTTCTTCGCGCAGGACCCCGCCGGGACGCTGCGGTGGCTGGCCAGCCACGCGGGGAGGTGGGGCGCGCGGGTGGGGGCGGGGGTGCAGGGCGTGGGGGGAATGGGTGTGGTGGCGGGGTGGTGGGCGGGGCGGGCGCGCTCCACGGCCGCGCTGCTCGCCGAGCTGGCGGATGAGGCGGTCGCCGCGTGAGCAGTCCCGTGGCCCGCCGGAGCCGGGCAGGAAACCCCGTCGTCGGCGCCGAGGCGTGGGGAGAACGACAGCGTTCGTCGCGGGACCTCGTTGCGGGGCTGAGCGTCGCGCTCCTCATCATACCGCAGAGCATGGCGTACGCGGAGCTCGCCGGACTGCCCAGCGTGCACGGCCTTTACGCGTCGGCGCTTCCGCTGCTTGCGGCGGGGTTGTTCGCATCGTGCCCCTACCTGCAGACCGGCCCGGTGGCCCTCACCGCGCTGCTGACACACGGCGCCCTCGTGACCATTGCCACGCCCGGAAGCCGGGAATACGTGGGTGCTGCGGCGCTCCTCGCCCTGATCGTCGGCGTGACGCGGCTGGCCATCGCGGCCGTCCGGGCGGGCAAGGTCACCTACCTGATGTCGCAGCCCGTGGTCCGGGGATTCACCTCCGGTGCCGCCATCCTGATCCTTCTGTCGCAGTTTCCGTCCACTCTGGGGATGGCCGGCGTGGGCGAGGCCGGGCTCGTCGGGAACACCATCCGCATCCTGGGCAGCCCGGGTTCGTGGAACCTCGTCGCCTTCGCGCTCACCGTGCTGACCGTGGCCATCACCCTGCTGGCACGCCGGGTCCACCCCCTTTTCCCGGGTGCGTTGGTCGCGGTTCTCGGGGGGGTCGTGTACTCGGTTTTCGGCGGCTACCAGGGTCCTGTCGTGGGAGACATTCCCGGGGCGCTGCCCCCCCTGAGCCTTGCATTGCCGTGGGGCCTCGTTCCGGCACTGGTCGTGCCGGGGGTCGTCATCGCTCTGGTAGGGTTCGCGGAAACCACGGCGATCGCACGCGGTTTCGCAACGATGGACAGGGCGCGCTGGAGTCCGGACCGCGAGTTCCTCGCCCAGGGGGCCGCCAACGTCGTCTCGGGCGTGTTCGGCGGGATGCCGGCCGACGGTTCGCTCTCGCGCAGCAGCCTCAATCACCTGTCTGGCGCGGGCACTCGCTGGTCGGGGGCCATCACCGGGCTTGCGGTGCTCGTCTTCCTCCCCTTCGCGGGGGTGCTCTCCGCCCTGCCGAAGGCCGTACTGGCCGGGATCGTGATTGCCGCGGTAGGGGGGCTCGTCAAACCGCGCATCCTGATCAATGTGTGGACGCTGTCCCGGATCCAGGCGCTGGTGGTCTGGTTCACGCTGGTGCTCTGCCTGCTCCTTGCTCCCCGGATCGAGCAGGCGCTGCTGCTGGGGATCCTGTTGTCGCTCGCCATTCATGTGTGGAGGGAACGGCGGGCCGGCTTCGACAGCTGGATGGAGGGAGACGTCCTTCATCTGGAGGTCCAGGGCATCCTCTGGTTCGCGTCGGCGCCGAGGCTGGAGGAGGCCCTGATGAGCCGGCTTACGGAGGCGAGGGACGTGTCCGAAGTAGTCATTCACCTTGAGGGGCTGGGTCGTATCGATCTGACGGGCGCCCTGGTCCTGAAGCGGGCGGTGGAAGAGACCCGCGCGATGGGCATCCCCTCGTCGCTGACCGGTGTGCCGCCCCAGGCCCGCGAAGTGATCGACAACATCTTCGGGATGCCGCCGGCGACGTATTTGTAGGGAGGCGCTACTCTCCGTACTATTTCCCGCCGCACAACCGCCCCTCGGCCCACCCCTGACGGAGCCGCAAGATGTCGAAGCTTCTGGCCATAGCCCTCACCGCCGCAATCCTTTGGGTCGCGACAACGGGCGACCCACCTGGTGATCCGATCCGGCAGCACCCCGCCGCCACGCACATCTCGGCCGCCGATATCCTGGCCACGATCGGCAACGCTCCCGCGGGACGGGTCAGCGACCAGCAGATCCGGCACATCGACGCAGGCGGGCACAACGTCGGCGTCGGCGTGGTGCAGCGGCCGCCCAGCACATCGCTCGGCGCGATTCAGCATCACAAGCAGACCGAGGTCTACTACGTGGTCTCGGGGCGGGGGACCCTGGTGACGGGGGGCGAACTCAGCGAAGGCCGCGAACTCGACCCCGAAGGTGCCACGGTGCGCAGACTTACCGGGCCGAGCGCGGTAGGCGGCATCGAAGACGGCGAAAGTCGTGATGTCGGCCCCGGAGACATGGTCATCATCCCGGCGGACTCGCCGCACGGATTCAGCGAGATCACCGAGACGATCACCTACATCGTGGTGCGCGTGGACCCCGAGCAGCTGGTGGAATTGAAGTAGCGGGCGGCTCCTGCGGCCAATTCACCCCTGATTGGTGGTATCGGCCGTGCCCTCGGCCCCGCTCGCGCCCTCCGCCTCGGTCTCCGCCGCGCCCTCCTCTTCGGTCTCTCCCACCGGCCCGGCCTCGTACTCGCCCATCATCCTTTCCAGGTACAGTTCGTCGAGGGCGGCAATGAACTCGCCACCGCGCTTGCCCACGAAGCGGATCACGCCTTCTTCATCGAGGATGTAGATCGTCGGCCATCCCGTAACGTTCCACCGGGTCGCGATCGGCCCGTCCGCAGCCACCACATCGGCGTCCGGCTGACTGTGGCCGTCCCACCAGGTGCGGTAGGGCAGCTGCTCGTCGATCTTCGCCTGGCGAATCGTCTCCAGCTCGGCGTCGCTGTTGATTCCCAGCAGCACAATCGACCGGTCCTGGTAGTTTTCCAGCACGAAGCGGTGATAGGGGTATTCGCGGCGACACGGACCGCACCACTGCCCGGAGAAGATCAGGGCGACGATGTTGCCCCGGTACTCCTCGAGCTCGAACTCGTCGCCGTCGGTGTCGGCGCCCACGATGTTGGGCGCGACATTGCCCGGGACCAGGTTCCTGACCACGAAGATTTCGTTGTCGATCATTTCGGCGGCATCCGGGTGCTCCTCCTTGAGCCCGTCGAAGTATGCCGCGACCCGGTCCACTTGCTCGGGTGCCAGGCGTCCCTGCTGCAGGCGGTTGCTGAAGCGCCAGAAGTGGAGGCGGGCCTCGTCCTCGAAATCGGCCAGCGTCGCGGGGATGTTCATGACGGCGTCCATGCGGGCCATCATCCGGTCGAGTTTTCCGTCGTCGAAGAGGTCCCCGTCCGGGTTGTAGTCGTCCCCGTCGCCGAAGATCAGCAGGGAGCCGGCCAGGGAGGGTGCCGACTCCCCCATGGGTGCGGCATAGGCGTCGACCAGTCCCGCCCTCTGGTTGATCAGCGAGCTGTGATCCGGATGTTGCTCGGCAAGCTCGGCGAGGTACGCCTTGATCCGTTCCTTCTGCTCGTCGCCGACCTCGGAGGGGGCGAGCCGGCGAATGAAATTCATGAGGTGGACGACCGCTTCCCGCTCGAAGTCGGCCAGGGTCTCTTCCGCGGTCATGGCCTCATCGACCGCGGCCATAAGGGCCTCGAACTTCTCTTCGTCGAGCGGTTCTCCGTCGGTTTCGTACTCGCTGACCGGGGGAAACCACTCCCTCTGGGCAGCGACCGGAAGCTCCCACGAAGAATCGGCCGTAGCCGCGGCGTCCGCGCGGGATCCCAGGAAGAACTCCGCCGCAACCAGCCCGAGGATGAATGAAGAGACCCCGACCATGTAGAGCGATGCTGGTTTCCGCATGTGACTTCCTTTTCTGTTAGCCCGTTTCCCTGCTTCGGCGGCCGGGCTCCCTTCCTGGAGCTGCTACAGCGCTTTCCTGAGAAAGTCCAGGAACTCGTCGCGATCCCGGGTCAGGCCGAGGAAGGTCGCAACCGTCGCGCCCTCCCCGTCCACGACCGCGTACAGCGGGAGGGCGATCGTTCCGAACTGTTCCTTCTGGTAGTCCATCTGGTTCTCGTACACCTCGCCCTCCCCGTCGGTGAAGAGGCGGGCCAGGACAAAACGTCCCAGCTGTTCCTCGACCTCGGGGATCGTGAACATGTTCGACTCCATCCAGCGGCAGTTCGTGCACGTGTAGCCGGTGAAGTCGATGAAGACCCGGTCGCCTCCTTCACGGGCCGCGGCGAGCGCGCCGTCGAGGTCGTTCAGGTACCATCCGAGTCCCTCGGGCTCGTCGCCACGGGCGGCCATGGCCAGGACACCCGCCGGCGTGTCCTGGGCCCGCGGGGGCAGGAATGACTCGATTTCGCCGAGTGGCCGGCCGTCAAGCCCGGCCACGAGCCACAATCCGATGGCGGCGAACGTGGCCGCGATGGTGAGGCGGAGGGGCCTGCGCGCGAACACATACACGGCGATGACACCGCAGAGCAACGCCCACGAGACGAGGATCGCCTGACGGGTGAAGACGCCCCATCCGAGCACCATGTCCGCGTTGGAGATGAACTTCAGCGCAGCACCGACTTCGACGAGGCCGAGCACCACCTTGACCGAGTTCAGCCACCCGCCCGTGCGTGGCAACCGCGCCAGGGCGCGCGGGGCCAGGGCGAGAAGGACGAAGGGGATGGCGAAGGTCGCCGAAAAGACGAGAAGGCCCACGACGGGCTGCTGCCACTGCCCCTGTGAAGCCAGCACGAGGAGCGTGCCCACGAAGGGGGCCGTGCAGGTAAACGTCGTCACTGCGAAGGTGCCGCCCACGAGTGCCGCGCCCAGCCCGCCGGTGGATGCCCGGTCGCGCGTGACGCGGTCGAGGCGGGTGAGGAGGCTCGACGGGAGGCGGATCTCGTAGAGGCCGAAGAAGTTGAGCGCAAAGGCCACGAACATCGCCGCGATAGCGAGGTTCACCCACGGATTGGCGGCGAACCGGGCCATGCCCGCCGCACCGACCAGTACCGACGTCGCGAGCCCCGCCGCGGTGAAGGTACCAACGATCCCCGCGCCGAACAGCAGCGCATTCTTGACGGCCGCATTGCGGTCACCACTCCCGTGCTTCGCGAAATACGAGGCCGTGATGGGAACCATGGGGAAGACGCAAGGTGTGACGAGCGCGAACGCCCCGGCCGAGATGGCCAGCCAGAAGAAGGCGCCGTCGATCATGGGCGCGTGGGCACGACCGTGACGGGCACCGAGATCCTCTCGGTCTGCGCTGGCAGGCACACCCGGTTGGTGCATGCCTGGTAGCGGGCTCGGATCAGGATCTCGGTAGCCCCTGCTTCAGTCCCGGACGCTACCTCGACCGGCACGGTGTAGGCCACCCGGCCCTCGTGCACTTCGACCTCCATCGAGAAGTTCCGGTCGAACTTCACCTCGGGCCTGGTGCCGGTCACCGACCCGGCCAGCGCAAAGGGCTGGTCCGCGGCGAGCGAAACCTTGCTCGGCACCGGCCCTCCCTCGCCCTGCGTGATCGAGTAGATGTACCACCCCGGATCGATCACGGCACTGACGGCGACGGTGAGCGTTCCTCCCGGCGCCACGCTGGCCGAAGCCGCCTCCGCCGTCCAGTGGACAGGGTCCTGCGCTTCGGCTTCTCCCACGGCGAACACGGCCGGGACGGCCAGGGCCAGCACGGGGATTGCCATCCTCCGGGCCCTGCGTGCGTGCGCGGACGTCATCGATTCGGCTCCTTACGGCGTCAAGATCCGCGTACCTCCATCATAGCATCGTGCGGCAACAGCCCGCCAACCGTCACATCGGACCCCGCCAACGGTCACCGCGACCCCACCCTGGCCGCGGCGCCTCGCCCGCCGCTTTGCGACGCGGGGGCTTGCGCCGGACCCGGGGGCTCCAGAATCGCGGTGACACGGACGACGACGTCGGCCAGGTGAGCTCCGGTCACCCGGTCACCTGCCCCCCCGTTGGTCCGTTGCTCCGCATCGTCCCTGACCATGCGCAGTTGTTCGCGGACGAGGGGGCGGATGTCGGAGATGCTCACGTCCGGCCCGGCGCCCAGGAACGGGTTGCCCGCCGGCTCTTCCGTCATCAGGTACTCCATCCGCTCCAGGTAGGCCCGCTGCAGGGCACGACGATAGACGCCGATCTCCGACACCCGGTCCAGATCCTGCCAGACCGCGGCGCGCATGTCGTCCAGGAACTCGACCAGGGGGTAGGCGTCGTCCGGCCGGGAAGCCTCCAGCTCCACGAGGGTCGCCATCCGGCGCGGGTCCAGGAGGCGGTTCAGGACGGAAATCTGCCGTCTCGAGATGTTGGCCACGCTGCCGCCGGTGGGACCGATGAGCGCCAGGATTTCGGGCTCGTTGAGCCACGCCGGCGCGGTGAAGACTTCCTGCGCGAGCCAGTCCATGGCCCGCTTCTGCTCGGCCCGCGGGATACCGTCGAAGACCACGCCGTCCTGATCCGCTGTCTTGAGGTCCACGTGCACCCCCGCCACCAGGGTCAGCACGTGCCCCGCGTAGCGTGACCATTGGCCGATCGCTTCACCGTAGATCTCGGCGAGGTCCGTGTAGTCCTCGCCGGGTTTGGTGGTCCATGCGACCAGGTTCGGGACGATGCGCTTCAGGTTGGCCATGCCGAATTCGCTTGCGCGCACGGGGTCGTCGCCCATGTCCTCGGTTTGTGCACGCGGATCGCTCACGCCGAGGCCACCCTGGGGCAGATACTTGTACATGCGGTCGTCCGCGCGCTCGACGATCCAGCGGCTGAGGGTCGGGATCTCGTCGGCGGGGGTTGCGGCATCGGGCAGCACCCTGTACCCCCAGTTCACCACATAGTGATCGTAGACGCCGATCCGCCGCAGGAAGTCTTCCGGCCGCAGCCCGTCGTCAGGCTGCGCGATATAGTTCTGGCGCGCATAGTCCATGATCGTCGGGGCGACGCCCATACGGCTGGCAAAGCTCTGCGAACGCAGCGAATCCACCGGGTAGGACGAGCTGGCCACCATGTTGTGCGGCAGCCCGATCGCGTGCCCGATTTCGTGCGTGATGACCTGCTCCATCGCCTCTTCCATGAGTTGGTCGGTCAGCGGCAGCTGGCGGGCGTCGGGGTTCGCGGCCCCGGTCTGCACCATCATCCAGTTGCGGTAGGAGCGCATGTGATTGTGGTACCAGACAATGTCCGACTCGATGATCTCTCCGGTGCGCGGATCCGAGGTGCTTGGCCCCTGTGCGTTCCGCGTCTCGCTCGCCGACCAGCGCGCGACCGAGTAGCGCACGTCCTCCGGGTCCCAGTCGGGATCCTCCTCCCTGCTCGGTGCCTCCAGGGCGACGATGGCGTTGCTGAACCCGGCGGTTTCGAAGGCGGCCTGCCAGTTCTCGATCCCGCGCTGGACGGCACCCACATAGCGCTCCGGGGTTGCGGGATCGACGTAGTAGGTGATCGGCCGCACCGGATCGACGACTTCACCCCGTGCATAGGCTTCCGGGTCCGAGGGCTCGAGGCGCCACCGGCGGATAAAGGTCTCGGTGGCCGCCTTCTGCTCGTCGAGCCCGTAGTTGATGCGGTTGATCGAGAAGAAGCCGACGCGCGGATCGCCGTAACGGGGGCGCATCGGCTCGGCCGGCAGGAGCACCAGCGACTGGTTCATCTCCAGAGAGACCGTATTGGCGCGCTGATCCGACGGCGGCGCGCCCGCGTCGTAGGTGAGCGTGTGCCGCACATTGACGTTGAGAGGGTAGCTCCGCACGCGGCCGATGAAGCTTCGGTCCCCGTCCAGGCGGCGGACCTGGTACGTCCTGCGCTGCGCCGGACTCAGCCCCGAAATGGCGGGCGTGTCGCCTTCGAAAAAACCGGTGACGTCGATGACGGTGCTCGTCGAGTCGGCGCCACGGGCCTCGATGTCCCACGACGCGAGGATGGGGGCGAAGTAGTTGGCCTCGACCGATGCGGCGATGGCCAGCGTATCGTCGGCGACGGCCTCGCCGGAGTACTTGCGCAGCAGAACGCGTTCCCCGCGCCGCTCGAAACGGACCATCTGACGGTTGGTTGCAACCCCGGCCGGCGCGAATCCGCCCAGGCCGTCCATCTTGCCGGAGATTCGGCTGACAAGGAGCATGTCCCGGTCGAGGAGCGAATCGGGGATCTCGAACAGGTAGTCGTCCCCCTTGTGATGGACGGTGAAGAGGCCGTCGTCGGACTCGGCGCCTTCGATCAGATCGGCGTAGCTGGTTTCGTCGGCGTCACCGGCCGCATCGTCGCCTCTCGCCTGGCCACCGTCCCTTTCACCGCCGTCGGCGCCTGGAGGAGCGGGGTTTCCCGTCGCAGCTCCTCCGCCGCAGGCAGCGGCGAGGGAGAACGCGAGGAGGCAGATGCAGTTCGTGAGGGTGCGCGGGGTCATGTCGGGCTCGGCTCTCGGAGGGGGGATTGTCGGGCATTCTAGGTGTTGCAGGTGGCTTGCGGCCAGTCGGCGGGCGGGTACATGGCTGGACGGGACTTCTGGCGCTGGGCCTCGTGACCGGGTTGATTGTTTGCGCGCACCCCGATCCGGCAGCCACGATGGAGCGACAGGAGGATCGCATGGACCACACCCACGACCACGGTCACGACCACACTCACGGGCACGATCACGGCCACGATCACGGCCACGATCACCATCACCACGATCACGACCACCAGGTCGTCCCCGACGACATCGCCCTTCGGGTAAAGGCGCTCGAGTCGGTTCTGGTCGAAAAGGAGATGGTGGACGCGGCGGCGCTCGACGAGATCGTCGACGCTTTCGAGAACCGTATCGGACCGCGGAACGGGGCGCAGGTCGTGGCCCGCGCCTGGGTCGATCCCGGGTTCCGGGAGAGGCTTCTGGCCGACGGGACCTCGGCGATCGGCGAGTTCGGCTACCTGGGTGGCCAGGGTGAGCACATGAAGGTCGTGGCGAACACCTCGAAGGTCCACAACCTGCTTGTGTGCACATTGTGTTCATGCTATCCGTGGCCGACCCTGGGACTGCCGCCGGTCTGGTACAAGTCGGCCGCGTACCGGGCGCGGGCCGTGATCGAACCGCGCGAGGTCCTGCGCGAATTCGGCCTGGAGGTTCCGGAAGACGTGGAGGTGCGCGTCTGGGACAGCACCGCCGAGATCCGCTACCTGGTCTTGCCGGAGCGCCCCGCCGGCACAGAGGACATGTCGGAAGAGGAGCTGGCAACCCTCGTCACCCGCGACTCGATGGTCGGTGTGGCAACGGTGGCGCCGCCATCGGGGGACGGATCATGAACAGCATCCACGACATGGGTGGCATGGACGGCTTCGGGCCGATCGTGCGTGAAGAAAACGAACCCGTGTTCCACCACCGCTGGGAAGGTCGGGTGTACGCGTTGACCCGGCTTGTGAAGCCCTGGGGACGCGGACGCGACTGGCCGGGATTTCGCTTCGTCCTCGAGAGCATTCCTCCGGCCGACTACCTGCGGATGTCGTACTACGAGCGCTGGTTCCACATGACTGCGACCCGGCTGCTCGTCAGCGGCCTGGTGACCGGGACCGAGTTCGAAGCCGGTCGCGCGGACCCCGGTGCGGGCAAGCCCGACCTGCTTCCGGCCGCGAAGGGATCCCTCGGCTTCGGGCTGCTCGATCATGATGTGCCTGCCCGGTTCAGCGACAACGAAGCGGTGCGCGCGCGCAACCTGAATCCGCGCGGACACAACCGGTTGCCGCGGTACGTGCGTGGACGGCTTGGCACGGTGGCTGAGGACTACGGCGTCTACGCGCTGCAGGACAGCGACGAGCACGGCCGCCTTCCGCTGGACACGCCGCAGCATGTCTACTCGGTGCGCTTCGAGGCCCGGGAACTGTGGGGCGATCGAGCCGGCTCCCGCGACGCGATGTACGTCGACCTCTGGGAAGACTACCTGGAGCCGGCGCGATGACCGCCTCGTCGCACTTCGGCCCCGACCGCCTCGCGGCCCTGCCGCCGCTGCCCCGCGATGAAGACGGTCCCGTGTTCGAGGAACCGTGGCAGGCCCAGGCCTTCGCACTGGCGGTGACGCTGTCGCAGCGGGGACATTTCTCCTGGACGACGTGGGCGCGCACGCTGGCGGACGAACTGGCGGCAGCCGGCGCACGGGGCGAACCGGACGACGGCTCGCGCTACTACCATCACTGGGTGGCGGCTCTGGAACGGCTGGTCGTGGAGCGCGGCCTGGGTGACGCAAGCGCCCTGGCGGAATGCAGGGACGCCTGGGCGGATGCGTATCGGCACACGCCCCATGGGGAGCCGGTGGAGTTGGTCAGTACGCAATCCCATATGCCTCGCGCCTCGGATCGGAAGCGGCGGTGAGCGTCCCGGCGGGGTCGCGCAAGATCATGTGCGCTCCGCCGAAGGTGGAGGTCCACCCGTGCACGACCTCGACCTCGTGACCCAGCGCCTCAAGTGCGTCCAGCACTGAAGCGTCAACCCGGTCCTCAAACGCCACCCCGAGCCCGCCATAGCTCCGGAAGCGGGGCGCTTCAATGGCGGCCTGGGGCGTCATGCCGAAGTGGACCAGGTTGTTGACGATCTGCAGCAGGCTCTGCGGCTGGCTGTCTCCGCCGGGCGTTCCCAGGGTGAAGGCGAAGCTCCCGTCACCGTGAAGCGCCATCATGGGCGTCAGGGTATGATAAGGCCGCTTGCCGGGCGCGATGATGTTCGGATGGCCGGCTTCCAGGTTGAAGAGGGCGCCCCGGTTGTGCAGGACGACGCCCGTTTCGGGCTCGAGCAGACCGGAGCCGAACCCGGCGAACAGGCTCTGAATCCAGCTGACCGCGTTGCCCCACTGGTCCACTGCGGTGAGGTAGACGGTGTCGCCCGAGTCGTCCGTGGCGGAGCGGGCCGTCAACGCTGAGGCGGCGTCCTCCGTCCGGGCAGCCATTGCGGCAGGCGCCAGGCCCGGCTCGCGACCCTCGGCCGCCTGACGTGGATCCACCATCCCCGCACGGCCGGCCAGGTACGCGGGATCGAGCAGGTCGTCGAGGGGGATATCGCTGAAGTCCGGATCGGCCGCCCACTGGTCCCGGTCCGCGAAGGCGAGCTTCTTCATCTCGATGAGGGTGTGCAGGTAGGCCGCGCTGTTGTGTCCCATCTCTGCCAGTTCGAAGGCCCCGGCCATCTCGAACAGCTGCAGCTGCGCGATCCCCTGTGTGTTGGGCGGGAGGACGAGCACCGTGTAGTCCTCGTAGTCGCCGCTGAGAGGCTCGACCCACGTCGAGGTGTGCGCGGCGAGGTCCGGGCCGCGCACATAGCCGCCTTCCGCTTCGATAAAGGTCGTCAATCGGTCGGCGACGGAGCCGCTGTAGAAACCCTGCTTGCCGTCCCGGGCGATCCGTCCCAGGGTGGCCGCGAGCGCCGGATTGCGCAGAACGCTCCCCACGGGGGGTGGCTCGCCGCCGGGCAGATACAGCGCCCGAGCGTGGTCGTTCAGCGCACCCGACTGGGCCGCAATGTCGCTGGCGAGCCGCGTGGACACGGGGAAGCCATCGCGGGCGTACCCGATCGCCGCCGTCAGCAACTCGTCCCGCGGCATGGTGCCGAAGCGTTCCAGAGCGTCAACCCAGGCCGCCACCGCCCCCGGCACGGAAATCGAGAGGGGGCCGTTGCCCGGCACCGCGTCGAGTCCGCGCTCGGCGAACAGGGCGGGGGTGGCGAGCGCGCCGGCGCGGCCGCTGCCGTTCAGCGCGTGGACCCGGCCGGTCTCCGCCTCGTAGTACAGCGCGAAGGCGTCGCCCCCGACTCCGTTCATGTGGGGACGGACCACGGCCAGTACTCCGGCCATGGCGATCGCGGCGTCCATTGCGTTGCCGCCGCGCCGAAGCACGTCGTAGCCGGCCGCGGCTGCCAGTGGATGGCCCGCCGACACCGCTCCGGTGACGCCACGGACGTCAGGGCGATTGGTCACGGGAAAGACGGTTTCGCCCGATCGCTGCCCGTCGGCGCTGGACTGGGCGGGGGCCTCCGCGGCCTCGCACGCCGCCAGCGACAGGACTGCGGCGCAGAGGAACACGGCCGGTACGATATCGGGTATGAACGGGAGTGTACGTTGAAGAGCATCCTGCATTGGGCTATGGTCCTCGATCGGGGTGGTAAGGGCCTGGCACAGTCCATGGAACAAGCCCCGCTGCATTCGGAGGATGACATTTCGGGACATTCCGCGCCAGCTTGGATGACGGTCGGCGGCACCGCGCGACCGCAGCCCAGGCGTTCACCCGTACCCGGTGTGCTTTTGCGGGCCGCCGGGGTTGTGGCCGCCTCTCTCGCCCTGTCCTGCGGCGAGGAAGGGAAAACGACCGCCGACGGAGCCCTCCCGGCCTTCGCTCCGTCGCCGGACCCCGTCTGGATCGTGGGAACGGTGGACGGTCCCGATGCCCAGATGTTCTTCCGGATCTCGGGCGGCAAGCGGCTGGACGATGGAAGCGTCGTCGTGGCGGTCGAGGGTACGTGGGAGATCCGCAAGTTCGGAGCGGACGGGACGCACCTCTGGACCGCCGGAAGGAGGGGGGCGGGTCCGGGAGAGTTCCTCCGGTTGAGGCTGCTCAGGGCATGTTCGAGCGACCGAATCCACGTATACGACCGGGAACTGATCCGTGTGACGGAGTTCAGCCAGCAGGGCGAACGGTTGTCGACGTGGCCGGTTGCGCACGAGGGTCCGCTGCCCTACGAACGTGTCACCTGCACGCCGGACGGCAGGATCATCTACTTCCCGTGGGGCTCTTTCCCGGCGGAGCCCGGGATCGTGCGCTTCCAGGTGCCCGTGGTCTGGACCGGGAAGGGCGCGCCTGCAAACGTGCTCAGGGAGAACGTGCCCGGCCCCGAGAAGATCCTGAACGGCGGCTACTGGGATCGTCCCTGGACGAAGAGACTGGTTCTCGGAGGCACTCGCGAGGGCGTATGGGTCGGTACCAGCGACGACTACGTCCTGGAACTCGTCGCGTGGGACGGGAGCGTGACCAGGACGATCGAGTGGACGGGGGACGATCTGACGGCCACTCAGGCGGACATCGACCAGCTTCGGGACGAGTTTCTGCAGGACGAGGAAGACGAGGCGGCGCGCAACAGCTTCCTGCGGGATTCCTGGCCCGACTACGAGGAAGTCCTTCCCGCCGTCCTTCCCGCGTATTCACGGCTGATGGTGCTGGATGACGGGAGCCTGTGGGTCGGCCGGTTTGAGGGGTTGGAGTGGAAGGGACGTTTGCCGGGTCACCCCGGGCGGCGCTGGGACGTATTCGACCCCTCCGGAGATCGGATCCGGCAGGTGACAATCCCCAACAACATGTCCCTCCTCGACGCCGGCGAGGACTGGGTGCTGGTGGTGGTGCGGGACGAATTGAATGTCCAGCGGCTGGCGGTGTACGAGCTGCGGGAAACCGGCTAGTTCAACGGATCAGGGCCTGTCGCCGACCGTTGTCCGCGATGAACCCGCATCATAGAATGGGGTACCGCGACGGGAACAGGGAGTCGGAGAGCTGTTAGCGAACAAACGCGACCTCGGGCTGTGGATGTGCACATCCCTCGTCGTGGGGAGCATGATCGGGTCGGGGGTCTTCCTTCTCCCCGCGTCGCTGGCTGCCTTCGGCGGAATCAGCATCCTCGGGTGGCTGGTGAGCGCGGGCGGGGCCATGTGCCTGGCGCTGGTGCTGGCGAGACTGGGCGCGGTCCTCCCGAGGGTCGGCGGGCCCTACGCTTATGCGCGTGAAGGATTCGGCGACTTCGTGGGATTCTGGGTCGCCTGGTCGTACTGGATCTCGATCCTCGCAGGGAACGCGGCGCTGGCCGTCGCGACGATCAGCTACGCGACGGTCGTATGGCCGCTGCTCGGCACCTCGGCTGTCGCGGCCCTTGCCGCGGCGCTCGTCGCGCTCTGGAGTCTGACGCTCGTCAACGCCCACGGCGTGCGCACCGGGGGGCAGGTGCAGCTCGTCACCACCGTTCTCAAGCTGCTGCCGCTGGCCGCGATCGGGATCGTCGGCTTCTTCCATTTCCAGGGCGACCATTTCCGGCCCTTCAACCCGACGGGCGACAGTCCGCTCGGCGCCGTCACGGCGACCGTCACGCTTACGCTGTGGGCATTCATCGGGATCGAGGCCGCCACGATTCCCGCCGCCGATGTGCGTGATCCGGCGCGAACCATCCCCCGGGCGACGATCCTGGGCACCACGATCGCGGCGGTGGTCTACATCGTCTGCACAGTGGCCGTCATGGGGATCATCGCCCCGGCGGACCTCTCGACGTCGACGGCCCCGTTCGCCGACGCCGCGGCTTCGATCTGGGGTGGCGCGGGACGCTGGATCATCGGGGTGGGCGCCACGGTCGCCTGTTTCGGCGCGCTCAACGGATGGGTGCTGCTCAGCGGCCAGATGCCGAGAGCTGCGGCGCTGGACGGCCTCATGCCGGCAGCCTTCGCCCGGTTGACCGACCGGGGCACGCCGACGATCGGGCTTGTCATCTCCAGCGTCATCGCCTCGGTGCTCATTGCGATGAACTACACCAGGGGGCTCGTGCACGCGTTCACCTTCCTGATCCTGCTCGCCACGCTCGCGACTCTGCTGCCCTACCTGTTCTCGAGCATGACGGGGCTGATCATGGCGCTCAGGGAGCGGTTCGGTGCGGACGGGTCCGGGGGCTCGGCTCCCGTTGGCCGCATGGTGTTGAGCGTCCTCGCGTTCGGATTCTCCCTGTGGGCGATCGTGGGAGCCGGGTACGAAACGGTGTTCTGGGGGTTTCTGCTGCTCGTGGCCGGGATTCCGGTCTACGTGGCGATGCGCTGGCGGGTAGCGTGAGGCTCGGCGTGAGCAGCATGGTGGCGCCCTTGCGTCGCGTCGCGATGCGCCGACCGGGCCGCGCGATCTTCGAAGCCGATCCCGCGCTCTGGCACTACACGGGGCCACTCGACGCCGACCGGCTGGCCCGCCAGTATGACGAGTTTGCCGCAAGCATCGATGTGTCGGGCGCCGAGATCGAATGGATTCCCGACGCGGACGACGGCCTGGCCGACTCCATCTTCGTCTTCGATCCCTCCTTCATGACCCCTTGGGGCTCGATCCTGCTCCGGCCCGGCAAGAAGCTCCGACGGCCCGAGGTGAAGCTGCACGAGGATTTCTGCCGGCGGCTGGGTGTGCCGGTGATCGGTGCCATCGAGCCGCCAGGCACTGCGGAAGGCGGCGATCTGCTCTGGATCGACGACCGCACACTCGTCGTGGGGCGCGGGTTTCGCACGAACCAGGCGGGGATCGACCAACTCGGGGGAATCCTCGAGCCGCGCGGGGTTCATGTGCATGCATTCGATCTCCCGGTGTGGCAAGGAAGCGCCGCATGTCTGCATCTTCTGTCCCTGATCAGCCCGCTGGACCGGGATCTGGCCCTGGTCCATCAGCCGCTGCTGCCCGTGGCGCTGTATCAGTTCATGCGGGAGCGAGGCATCCAGTGCCTGGAAGCGTGCGACAGGGAGTTCCGGTCGTCGCGCGGGCTGAACCTGAACGTGCTCGCGCTGGCGCCGCGAAAGTGTGTGGCCGTGGCGGGTTTTCCGGAGACGTTGCGACTCATGAAGGATGCAGGGTGCCAGGTGACCTGCTTTGCGGCGGATGCACTGTGCATTCCGTGCGAGGGTGGTCCGACGTGCATGACGTTGCCGCTTTGGCGGACAATCCCGACGCCTTGACCGTTTTCCGATCGCATGCCGGGGGACCGGCGAGCTATCCACATCGGTCCTACGGTCCACCCCCACGCCCAATCCGGGGCGGCTCCTCATCCCCCTCTTCCTCCTCCTTCGGCCCAAGCCGCACCAGCAGCCCGCCCAGAATCGAGGAGAAGAACCACGCGATAAAGGTGCCCACGAAGACCTGCTCGGGCGGGAAGAAGCCGGTAGCCAGAGAGGCAATAGCTGCGCCGAACCACACCGCAAAGTTCTGGAGCTGGAAATCGAATTGGCTACCGCGCTTCATGCTCTGGAGGGCGCGCATCAGGAGGTACATGACGGCTGCTCCGAAGCCCAGCATCGCCGGTCCCTGGCTGACTGTAAAGAGAAAGCCCAGGGCCACACCGACCGCTCCCCCCGTGAGAATGCGCAGCGAAGACGGAAAGGGCGATGTCCTGGCGGGAGCCTTGGGTGCGCTCGGCACCGCAGGCACCGGCGCGTCCTCCTCCCCGGCCAGGATCTCCGCGATCGCCACGTTCGTCGCTCCTGCATCGATCCCCGCTTCGGCCGCGATGCGACGGAGTTCCTCGACGCTCAAGGTGTCGCCACGGGCATCGATCTCGGCGGCGCGCTGAAGGATCAGCGAGACTTGCGAGGCGGAGAGCTTCGCCGCGGGGTTGGTCATGTGTCAGGTCTCTCCGGAGACTGGAGGGTCGCTGCACGATCTCACGCGTGGCCGAGAATCGCAACACGTCGCCCCCGCCCCCCGTCGGAACACCTCGCCCACTCCGTCCCGTAGTGGTAAGGTCACCGACACCCTGAGCCCGTCACGGAGAAGACACAAATGGAATGGGAGTTTATCGCCCCAATGATCGTCAGCGTCGTCTTGATCTTCACGGTCGGCGGAGTGATCCTGCTGCGCCCCATCGCGAAGCGTCTCGGAGCGCTTCTGGATGTGATGGTCCTCGAGAAGTCCAGGACTACCTCCGAGGACCATCGGCGCCTTGGTGACGGCATCGACACAATCAACGAAAGGCTGTCGCTCATCGAGGAGCGGCAGGACTTCACGGAGCGGCTGATTGGCCGGAGCGGGTCAGGCGAGAGCGAAAACGGCTGAGTGCCGCGAGTACCGACGGGCGCGTCCGGCTCCCTCCGCACCCGCCGGGCCTGGAATGGCTACCCTTCCACCACCTCAAGCAACCGGGGGAATCGCATCACCGCCGCCCGCCGCCCGCTCGCCGGGACGATCTCCTCCACGACGCCGTGTTCCTCCAGCCGCGACAGGAGCCTTCGCGCTGTACGGCGCGGGATGCCCTCTCGGGCGATGAAGTCGCTCACGGGGAACACGGGGCGCGCAAAGATGCGGTCGAGAGCCGCGGCGACGTTGCCGGGCCGCGCGAGGCCCGACACGACGGACTCGGTCTCCGCGCGCAGCTCCAGGATCGCTTCCACGGTGGCGGCCCCGTTTTCCGCCTGCGCGCGCACCGCGTCGAGAAAGTACAGGCACCACCCCGTCCAGTCGTCGCTCCGGGAGACGCCCAGCAACCCGTCGTAATAGAATCCGCGACGGGCTGCGATCCGGGTGCTGAGGCCGAAGACGGGGAGACGGATGAGGCCGTGTTCCCACATCAGCAGCGGGATGACCATGCGGCCCAGCCGGCCGTTGCCGTCAAGGAAGGGGTGCACGGCCTCGAACTTGGCGTGCTGCACGGCGAGCTGAACCAGACGGTCCGGGGCGCCTGCATGGATGTACCGTTCCCAGGCGCTCATCCCCGTCGGGACCTGGGCGGCGTGCGCCGGGACAAAGGTCGCGGTCTCAGGGGTCGAGCCCGGCCCGCCGATCCAGACCTGTGCGCGGCGGAATTCGCCGGGTGACTTGCCCCTGCCGTGCTCGCCCGCAAGGAGGAGGGCGTGGGCCTCGCACACGACGCGGAGCGACAGCGGCGATTCGTCGAGCAGCTCGAGCGCGCGGCGTTCGGCGGCCAGGCAGTTGAGGACCTCGCGGGCGTCCGAGCGGACGTACGGATTCGCAGGCTCCACGCCCGCATCGAGCTCCAGCACCGCGCCGACGTCGGCGAAGATGTTCTCGATACGTGACGAGCACACCGCCTCCTGGACGCGCAGCGTGGCGAGGAGCGCGACGGGGTTGGGCACGGAGCCGAGCAGGCAGTCGTACCTCGCCACTGCCGCGTGTGCCGGGCCGATCACAGGGACCAGCCGGTGCCATTCGAGGCGCTTGTCGGGGGGAAAGTGGTCGGGCTGGTAGTGGACGGGGGGCATGAGGAGGGTCTCGGCAGGGTCAATTGTGGTCGAATTCGGACACATAAGGTCGTTTGTTCGCCATTTGATGGCAATAGTGGCGGACAAGGTGGTGTTAGTGCGGGTGACTGCGTTCCAACGCACTGCGATGTGCGTCCGAGAATGTCCCTCGCCCCCCGGACCACGGCTGGATATTGCACCGTCGCTGGGCTAGCATTCCGGTATCCCCTTGGCCGTGGGTCGCGACAGCGGGCCAGCGACAACCATCAGGAGATGACGAGCGATGTCGGATGTCACGGTGATTTCCGCTCCCGCGCCTTGCACTTTCGAGGAGATGTGCCGGCGCGCGGTTCCGGTTTTGCGGAAGGCGGGAGCGAAGCGGGCCATCGTCTTTGGATCCTGGGCGCGCGGTAAGGCGGACGGGTTTTCCGACTTGGACCTGGCTGTGGTGATGGACACCGATCTCCCGCGGCCGGAGCGTGGGCTGGCCCTCGCGACACAGCTTGACCACGCTCTGCCGGTCGTGGTTGATCTGCTCGTCTACACACCGGAAGAATTCGCCGCCAACGAGGCGGATGGTTTCGGCGTGTTCGACGTGTTGCGGCGCGAGGGCGTCGAGATTCTGCGGGGGCGAGATGACGGGTGAAGACCAGGCGCGGCGGTGGCTGGATGTTGCGGTAGACGACCTGCGCCACGCGCGGTACGCCGAGGAGGGCGGGTTCTACCCGCAAGCCTGCTTCTCCGCCCAGCAGGCGGCCGAGAAAGCCGTTAAGGCAGTCCACTACGCACGGGGAGCACGAGCGGTTCTGGGGCACAGCGTCCGAAATCTGATCGAGCGCCTGGACCCGCGCGTTCCGGAACTGGACGATCTGTTGGATGACGCTCGCGAACTCGACCTCAACTACATCCCCACGCGCTATCCAAACGGTCTGGATGCCTGGACCCCCGCCGCCGGGTTCGGAGCGCCACAGGCGGCCAGGACCATCGCTGGCGCATCCGCGATCGTGACCTCGGTACGACGGTATCTCTCCGCCGTTTGAACCTGTCGCTCAGGTCGCCCCCCCATCCCCGGCAACAACACCTCCCGCACCCACCCGTACTCCGGCTCCAACTCCAAGGCCCGTTCATAGGCCCCACGCGCTTCCTCGACCTTGCCCATCTCCGCGTACGCTTGCCCCAGCCATGTGATAGGCTTCGGCCCGTATGAAGCGGGCGCTATTGTCGTAGGTGATGCCCCCGATGACGTGCCGAGCGGACATGGACGGGAGTACCGGGTCGCCCAGCGTCGGTTCGAAGAGCAGGGGATCCGGCACTTGGTGAAACACACCCCATGCGGCGGTGAAGGTCAGGTATTCGGCCGCACGCCAGGTTGCCGATATCCTGGGATCCCCGGTCACACGACCGGTGAAGGAAGAGTGATCGGCACGCGCGCCCAGCAGTAGCCGCAGGGCATTCGAGGGTTGCAGTTCGATCTCGCCGAAGCCGGCAAGGCGCGTTCCGCTCTCGCAGCTGGAGAAGATGGTCTTCGGCGCGTCCGGCGCGTTGTCGTGGGAGGCCACGGCGACCGCGCCGGCGAGGTCCGCGCTACGGTGCTCGACCTCGGCTCCTCCTGCCAGGCTGAACCCGCCGCTCACGGGGACTTCCACCTTGGCATGTGCCTGCGTTAGCCGGTCCGCGCGCGCGAGTCGGAAGGCTCCGAAGTCCTCGCTCTTGCGCGACCCGCTGGTCGCCAGCCCCCAGGACAGACCCAGGGAGCCGAACCCTTCGAGGCCCGACACGATGACAAGGCCGGCGCCCCCATCGGATCTGTAGACGCCGGAATACCCGGGGTCGTCGATCCGGACCCCGATCTCATCGGTCTGCCGCATCCCGAATGTCTTCAGGCTCCCACCGTCCCGGTAGGCCCACTGGAAGCCGCCGCTGAGGTCGTCCGACCGGGGCACTACGTCGAACTCGGGTCGCCGTCCGTTGAGCCGCATGAGGAGATCGGTGTTCGTGTAGGTCCCGGTCACGGCCCCGCCGATCGAGGCTGTGAGGCCGAGTTGTCTCGCCTCCGGTCGGTCTATGGTCTCGAGATCCGCCACGGCCGAGAGCGCGTCCCCGTATTCGGCGCCGAATCCGCCCGCCGAAAAGTTGATGCCCCGGAGAAGGAAGGGATCGAAGGGGCCGAACGAGACCGAACGGTCACCATCAAGGCGGAAGGGAGAGAGGACGGTTGCTCCGTCCAGCAGAACCCGGGTCTCGGAAACGTCGCCGCCCCGCACGAAGAGCCCCGCCCCCTCGCCCACATTCTGTAGTCCCGGGAAGGTCTGGAGCGCGCGAAAGGGATCCGCCGCCGCCCCCGGAGTGCCTACGACTTCGAGTTCGTCGAGTGTCACGTCGGGGAGGTTGCCCAGCCGATAGGCGCCGGCTTCGACCAGGATTGGTTCCAGTGGGACGGGGGCCAACTGCATGACCAGGGAGAGGGGGCTGGTGAGAGCAAATTCGAGGAGTTCCATGGGTTGGACCTGCCCCGCTTTCACGGACGATTAGTTTTTGGGGTTGATGGTGTCTGATATGATTTCTTCTGTGCCCTCTCCAACGCTGGAGAGAGGCAACGA
>Ga0209544_1001086_pt1 | contig 31936 bp, 20 predicted proteins | sample MesohylPK_FD_187297 | JGI IMG/M metagenome (GOLD analysis project Ga0209544, IMG submission 187297) | Host-associated microbial community of the marine sponge Aplysina aerophoba from Gulf of Piran - sponge mesohyl, lysed by proteinase K... | ecosystem: Host-associated > Porifera > Sponge >... | reverse complement strand
CATGTAGTCGGATGTCGAGGACCGAACCAGATCCGCGTCGATTTCTCGAAATGCCAGGAATTTAAAAGCCTCGATCACGCCGGCGATCGAGAAGTACTCGTACAGCGGGTCGGTGGCTTGCGCCCGCGAATGTTCGCGAAGAATATAGCCGCCGAATACTTCAGGTCCGAGCCGGTCCTGCAGCAGCGAAATTCGAGCGACCACAATGTCGCCGGGCAGGGCGGCGATCTCGACGCTGCCGCCGGGAACGATCCGCAGCCGATTTTCATTTTTCCCGAACAGGCGCTTTTCCAGCCTTTCGAGCGCCGACGCTCCGTAGCGCGATCGGCAGGGCGGCCCGGAATTCTTTACATGCTCGGCCAGCAGCATTTCGCCTATCTCCGCTCGATGCGATTTTTGAGCCAGGGCGGTTGCCTGGCGAATAAGGATTTCCGGCGCGGAAACAACGACCGCGATCGCGGCGGCCGCGGCCAAAAGCGTTTTCCACCGACGACTGCGCTTCGGATTGACGGGCACGCTCCGTAGCGCGGTCTGAACATCGTCGAGCACTTGGACCATGAATTCGTCGTCGACGGTTACGAATTCCTTTCCGTCTCCGAATGGCGCGAACTTCGCCGGCAGACTTCCCGGATTAATTCGCCGGACCGCCGTAAGCGTCCAGTGGGCAATAGGCGACCCGTCCGGCTCGAGCAGAATTAGCGTGGTCTCCCCGAGCTTTGCGACTACCGGCTTCTCTACGTGCTTCCCCGGTATCGTCAGCAAAGCTCTAGACTCGACGACAACATAGTCGGGATGCCATGTCATCGGGACGGCTGCCTTGCAATTTGCATTTCTGCTCGTGCTCTCGAGGGATTCCGCGGCTAAATCGACTTTGCGGCTTCCCGGAGCTGGAATTTCTGAATCTTGCCTGTCGATGTCTTGGGAAGCGTCTGGAAAACAAATCGCTTGGGAACTTTGAACCCGCTCAGCGAATTTCTGCAGAACGCGATCAGATCTTCTTCAGTCGGGGAATGGCCGTCCTTCAATTCAACGAATGCGCACGGCACCTCGCCCCATTTTTCATCGGGCATTGCAACGACCGCGCAGAGCGAAACAGCCGGATGATTCATAACCGCGCCCTCGATTTCTACCGATGAAACGTTTTCGCCGCCGGAAATAATAATGTCCTTGGCGCGATCGGCGATTTGGATATAGCCGTCGGCGTGCTGCACGGCGATGTCGCCGGTTCGGAAATGGCCTTCCCGGAGCGATTCGCGAGTCGCTTCGGAATTGCGGTAATATCCCTTCATCACCGAATTTCCGCGCATGACGATCTCGCCGAGCGATTTTCCGTCGCGGGCGATCGGCGCGCCGGTGTCCGAATCCACCACGGCGACGCTTTCCATCATCGGGAATGCTACGCCTTGGCGCGCCTTCAGAGCGGCCCTCTCTTCATTGGCGAGATTGTCCCAATCGTCGTCGTTCCAGACGCATTCGGTTACATGCCCGTAGGTCTCGGTCAGCCCGTAAACGTGGGTTACGTTGAAATTCAGCGCCTCGACAGCGCGCAGAGTCGCCGCTGCGGGGGGCGCGCCGGCCGTGTACACTTCAATTTTTCCTTCGAATTCGCGACGTTCGGCGGCAGCCGAGTTTGCGATCAAGTTCAGAATGATCGGAGCGCCGCCGAAATGCGTAATGCTTTCGTCGGCAACTGCCGAATAGATATCCGCCGCTGATATGTTGCGCAGGCAGACGACGGCGCCTCCGAGCAAAGGCATCATCCACGTATGGTTCCAGCCGTTGCAGTGATATAGAGGTACGACCGCCAAGTATCTTGGATAGAGAGTTATGCGCCAGCTTACCACCGTGCCCATGGTCATGAGGTAGGCTCCGCGATGGTGGTAGACCACGCCCTTGGGGCGCCCGGTCGTCCCCGAGGTGTAGTTTAGCGCCAGGCTTTGCCATTCGTCCTCCGGGAGCCGCCAGGGAAATTCGCCGTCGCCGCGAGAAAGAAAATCCTCGTATTCCTCGAATCGTCCGGAAGCGGGATAGCCCGCCTGCGAGTCCGAGACCTCGATAATCCGCGGCGGCGGGCCTTCCATGCCGCCGACAGCCCGCTCGGCAAGCGAGAGAAACTGAGAATCGACGAAGAGCGCCTTCGCGCCGCCGTGATCCAGGATGTAGGAAATCGTGCTCGCTTCAAGCTTCGTATTGATTGTATTCAAGACCGCGCCGCAAGCCGGAACCCCGAAATGCGCTTCGGCCTGAGCGGGGACATTGGGAAGAATGGTTGCGACGACATCGCCCGAATCGATGCCGTCGCTCGCGAGCGAGGAAGCGAACCGGGATACTCTTTCAAAATATTCCAGGTAGCATCGCCGCTGGCTTCCGTAAACCAAGGCTTCCCTGCGCGGGAAAACTTCCTTCGCCCTAACGAGATGCGAGAGAGGCGTAAGAGGCACGAAATTCGCGGCGCAGCGCTCCAAACCCGCTTCGTATTCCATCCAGCCCATGATTCCTCCTTTGCCCTATGCTCGGCGACTTCGGTTGCCCGGGACATTTGCATAGAATTGCTTAAATGCCTCTGCTTGTAAATTAAACTGGCGGCGAGCACTGCGATTCCTTTGGACGTTGATCGCGCGGTTCCGAACCTCGACTTCCCGGAACGAGCGATTGCGACATCCTTAACTTGATTCGTGTCCTGCCCTGCCGCTGCGCGTTAATAATTTATCGGAATAGCCCGCTGCAACAACCTAGCGGCGATGAGCGGGCGGCCGGGCGATTTATGTCGCCGCCGGCAAAATTCGGAGCCAACCGGGAAACCGGGAAATTCAGGCGCACTTGCGAATTATGCGGGAGGAGTCATCAATGATCGATAAAATGCGATTCAGCTTTGATAAAGCGCTCGCGGACGCCAAGTTGGAATTCTGCCGATCATGATCGCGCATGGCGATTTCGGCTGAAATGCGGGAATACGCCCCGCAATGCCGGCGCCGGCGATCGGTCGCCGCGCCTTTATCGTCTTCGATGATCGCGGATTCGCGAGAACGCGAACTCGACGAGCGGCGGCGAGGCGTCAGGGCTGCTCAGTTCAATGAACGTCGGCGCGCAAACCGGAAATCGCCGCTAGGCTTGACTGTAGAATTCTCGTCCCGATCCAGCCATTTCAACGAGCAGTTCCGGAGCCTTGAATCGCGAGCCGAATCGTTCCGCATACGCATTTGCCTTTTCGACCGCGCTTTCGGCTCCTACGATGTCGAGCCAGCTAAAAGGTCCGCCTGACCATGGCGCGAAACCCCACCCAAGCACGGCTCCGACATCGCCCTCTCGAATATCGTCCAGAACTCCGGCTTGAAGCGCTCGCGTTGCCTCGAGCGCTTGAACCAGCAGAAGCCTATCCTTGACCTCATTCAATTCCGGCTGATTCGGGCGTGCGGGCCACAAATCCCGGAGACCGTCCCAAAGGCCCAGCCTCCGTCCCTTCCGGTCGTATTCATAGAATCCCGCGCCATACTTGCGACCAAGCCTCTTTCGCTCGGCGAGAGCGGCGATTACTTCGTCCACATCATGATCGGCGTAATTTGAACCGGATGCCTTCCTAGTCATTTTGGCAATGTCCAGCGCGAGCTTTATGGACGTTTCATCGACAACCTGCAGCGGTCCGATCGGCATTCCGGCCAATTTCGCGCCGTTTTCGATCAAGGCCGGCGCGATACCTTCGCGTACCATGCGAATCGCCTCGTTCAGATAGGGAATGATGCAGCGATTTGCATAGAAGAAGCGGGCATCGTTGACGACGATTGGCGTTTTTCGGATTTTGGCCGCGAAATCCAGCGCTGCCGCGACTGCCGCGTCGCCCGTGGATTTGCCCCGAATGATTTCTAGCAGAGGCATTCGATTGACCGGGCTAAAAAAATGCATCCCGATGAAATTCCCGGGACGTTCGACCTGGCCCGCCAATTCGGATATCGGCAGAGTAGACGTATTGGTCGCTAGGATCGCGCCGGCTCCGATTTGCCGTTCAATTCGCTTGTGAACGCTATTCTTTACTGCGAATTCTTCGAATACGGCTTCTATTACAATGTCGCACTCCTGGAAAATGCTGCAATCGCCGCCCGTGAAAATCCTGGCCAGGATCGCATCGGCCTCGTTCGCGGCGAGGCGCCCCTTGCTTATTTCGCCGTTCAGCACCTTGGACGCCTGCGATTTGCCTGAATCGGCCTTCTCCGGAGTTTCGTCCATTAGAGCGACGTCGAACCGCGCTCTTGCCGCTGCGAGGGCTATGCCGGATCCCATCATTCCGGCGCCGGCAACGCCGATTCTGGCGATTTCGGAAGGATTGGCGCCCGCGGGTCGCCGAATTCCCTTTTCGAGGGCTTTCTTATTGACGAACAAAGTACGGATCATGGCTTCGCTGGAAGGATTCATGATCAATTCGGTAAAATGGCGCGCTTCGATGGAGAGGGCGGCATCGAAGTTCACGACCGCGCCCTCGTAGATCGCCGCGAGAAGCGACTTCGCGCCCGGAAGGCCTCCCATCGTGCGGCCGTTGACCATGGCCGCGGCCCCGGTGAAAGTCGCGAATCCGTCTCGGCTGAAGGGGCTTCCGCCGGGAATCCTGTAGCCGCGCCGGTCCCATGGCTTCGAATAGCCGCTTGGAGCCGTGTCGATCACCCATGTGGACGCAGCCTGCAGCAATTCGCTTGCGGGAACGATCTGATCGACGAGTCCGGCTTTAACCGCTGAAGCGGGATCCAGCGTCTTGCCTTCGAGCAAATACGGCGCGGCGCCCATAAGGCCGAATTTCCGCATCAGCCTCGTAGTTCCCCCGGCGCCGGGGAATAGGCCGACTTTAATTTCCGGCAGGCCGATGCGCGCCTTGGGATTTTCGGCGCAAAAAATTCTGTGGCAGGCGAGCGGAATTTCGTAGCCGATCCCGAGGGCCGTGCCGGTGATGGCCGCGGCGACTGGCTTCGCCTGCCCGCCCGCCTCGAGCGGCATCCCCGCCTTCTCGATTTTCCTCAAAATCGCGTGGACGCGCATGAACGCGTCGTATAGCGGCTTGGGCGATTCCTTTTCCGCCTGCCGGCGAAGGCCGGCGAGGACATTTAGGTCCATGCCCGCGGCGAAGTCCCTTTTGCCGCTAGCGATAACGATTCCGATAACGGCCGGATCCTCCAAGGCGCAGTCGATTTGCGAGTTTAAATCTTCGAATCCCTGCATGGACATGATGTTCATGCTTCGGCCCGGAACATCCCATTTTATGATCGCGATGCCCGAAGCATCGACTTCCAGCGTGAAATCCGACATCCGCGCGCCTCCTAAATTCGCTCGATAATCGTTGCGGCGCCCATGCCTGCGGCGACGCAAAGCGTAACCAGCGCCGTTCCCCTCCCGCCTCTTTCGAGTTCGTCGAGAGCCGTTCCCAGCAGCATGGCCCCGGTTGCTCCGAGCGGGTGCCCCATCGCTATCGATCCTCCGTTGACGTTGACTTTGTCGGTATCCAGGCCGAATTCGTCGATATACCTGAGGGCGACGGAAGCGAATGCTTCATTGACTTCGAACAAGTCGATGTCGCCCAATCCCATCCCCGCTCTGGAAAGAGCTTTTTTCGTTGCGGGAATCGGTCCCGTGAGCATGATCGTCGGCTCCGACCCCACTTTGGATGTCGCGACTATCCTCGCCCGGGGATTCAATCCTTTGCGCTTGCCGAAATCGGCCGAACCCACGAGTACGGCCGCCGCGCCGTCGACGATGCTCGACGAGTTGCCCGCATGATGCACGTGGCGGATTTTTTCCAGCTGCGGATACTTCATAATCGCGATTCTATCGAAACCCGGCATCGATTCGCCGATAGCCGCGAAGGATGGCTTCAATTCGCCAAGCGCCGCCTTGCCCGTATCGGGTCGAATGGCTTCGTCCCGGCTGAGTATTTCGATACCGTTCCGGTCCTTGACCGCGACAACTGACTTGTCGAACCGTCCTTCGTTCCAGGCCCTGGCGGCGCGGCGGTGCGACTCCGCGGCGATGGCATCGCAATCGCTTCGGGAAAATCCGTAGATAGACGCGATCAAATCCGCCGAAATCCCCTGGGGCACGAAGTAGCGCTCCATGGCAAGGCTCGGATCGACGGCGATCGCCGCGCCGTCGGAACCCATCGGCACTCGGCTCATCATTTCGACGCCGCCCGCGATATAGCCGTCTCCCGCGCCGCCGGATAGCTGGTTGGCCGCCATGTTCACGGCTTCAAGCCCGCTAGCGCAGAACCTGTTTATCGAAACGCCCGGCAAAGACTCGCCGAAGTCCGACAGCAGAGTCGACGCTCTAGCCAGGCAGCCGCCTTGCTCGCCGATTTGCGTAACGTTGCCCCAGATCACATCCTCTACGTCTGCGGCGTCGAGGCTGTTCCTCCGCTTGATCGCATTCAGAATGTCGGCGGACAGGCGAACGGCGCCGACCTCGTAAAGCGCTCCATCGTCGCGCCCCCGTCCTCTCGGAGTTCTGATAGCGTCGAAAATGTATGCGTCGGTCATGCTTGACAGCCTCCTGGTCGGTGCGGATGCGCTATTTTTCTTCGTGTCGCGCCGCGGCTGCGCTCCGGTTTCGAATTGCGGCCGGAGCAAAGTGCGATTGCAAGGCTCCGCTCGCTCGCCTACGCGGTTTGATCACCTAGCGGTTCGCGGTCCGACGGCCGGCCGGGCATCAGATCGTAGGGGTGCTTCCAGCCGGGCAGTTTCGAAATCCTGTCGAGCCATCTGTCGATGGCGGGCCAGTCCTCGCGCCGGAAGCCGAACGGCTCAGGATAGAAGAGATAGCCGCAGCATGCCAGATCCGCCGCCGACGGCTCGTCGCCGACTAGCCAGCGCCGCTCCGACAATTCGCCTTCGAGCGTCGAGAATCCGCCTTTCAATCTGCCGTTGAGCCAGCCGATCACTTCGTTCGGCCGCTTGTCCTCGGGGATGAAATTCTGAAGAAACCTGCAGACCCCGCAATAGGACGACATTTTATGATTGTCCCACAGAATCCAGCGAAGGATCTCGCGCCGCTCGTCGGGTCCGCGTCCGCCGAGCCGCCCGCTGCTATCCATCGCGTAGTCCTGAATTGCGCCGGACTGGCTAATCTTCAGCCCGTCTCCGACCAGCACCGGAACTTCGCCCATCGGGTTAAGCTCTCGGAATTCCCGGGTTCGCGTTTGCCCGTTGAAAAAGTCCACGAAAACCGGCTTCCAGGCGATTCCGCAAAGCTCCAGCGTTAAGGCCGCCTTGTAGGAGTTTCCGCTTTCTCCAAAGCAGTACAATTCAAGCGTCATTCGAGTTTCTCTCCAGTTCGGATGCGGTATCAAGGGTGCGCGAGGAATTCGCTGTCGGACAGAGCCATCACATATTCGCCTCCCGATAGAATTCGCTCCAGATGGAGCCCCGTCGCAGGCAGCTGGCGGGACATATAATAGCACCCGGTCGCAATCTTCGCGCGCAGGAACTCTTCGTCGCCGCGATTCTCTTCCAGCGCGGCGGCGGCGGCGAGTACCATTTTCGCCCACATGAATCCGAGGCATGCATGGCCGGTCAAATGCATGAAGTCGTAGGATCCTGCCAGGCACGAATCGGGATCCGAAGTGAATTTTTCCGCCAGCCATGCGGCGGCTCTGCCCAGATCGTCCGCGGATTTGCCTAGCGGCGACTGGATTTTTTCCCGGAACCAGGATTCGCCTTCCCGGTCGGCGAGTTCCGTCATTTGCCTCAATAGCCACTTGACGCTCTTTCCGCCGTCCGCGCCGAGCTTCCGCCCGACCAGGTCTAGCGCCTGCACGCCGTTCGCGCCTTCGTAGATCATTGTAATCCGAGCGTCGCGGACGTGCTGCGACGCCTCCAATTCTTCGATGTAGCCGTGCCCGCCGAAAACTTGCTGCGCCGCCACCGCCGCTTCGAAGCCCTTGTCCGTGAGGAATCCTTTTATAACCGGCGTCAAGAAGGAAACCAAGCCTGCCGAATCGGGCGCGCCGGCGCGCTTCTGGCTGTCGATCAGCATTGCGCACCACAGCGTCAAGGCGCGGGCGCCTTCGACAAACGACTTTTGGTCGAGAAGATTTCGGCGGATGTCCGGGTGCACCACGATCGGATCGGCGGCGAGGCCGGGATATTTCGCTCCGGTCGCCGCCCGGCCCTGGAGCCGTTCCTGCGCGTAGGCCGCGGCAGACTGGTATGCCGCCTCCGCCGCCGCGTAGCCCTGCATGCCGACATGCAGCCTCGCGTTGTTCATCATGGTGAACATTGCCCGTAGCCCGCCGTGCTTTTCGCCTAGCAGCTGCCCGGTCGATTCTTCATAGCGGAGCGCGCATGTCGCATTGCCGTTGATTCCCATTTTCGCTTCCAGCCTCGAAACTGAAATCCCGTTTCGCTGGCCTTGCGCGCCGTCATCCGAGACCTGGAATTTCGGCACGATGAACAGGCTGATTCCCTTCGAGCCTTCCGGGCCTCCCGGTATTTTTGCAAGCAAGAGATGGACTACGTTTTCGGACAGATCGTGATCGCCCGAAGAGATAAATATTTTTTCGCCCGAGATGGCGTAGCTGCCGCGCCCCAGGGGTCGGGCGGCTGTTTTGAGCAGTCTCAGGTCGGTGCCGCAATGAGGCTCCGTCAAATTCATGGTTGCCAGCCATTTTCCGGAGTTCAGCCTAGGCAGATACGCCTTCTTCTGCTTTTCCGTTCCATGCGATTCGATCGTCTGGATCGCGCCCTTGGTTAGTCCCTTGTAGATGCTGAGCGCCAGGTTCGCCGACGCGAAGTATTCGTCCACGGCGACGCTCAAAAGGCTCGGCAGTCCTTGTCCGCCGTATTCGAGGCTTCCCTCTAGCCCGAACCACCCTCCCTCGCGCAGCTTTTCGATAGCGGCGACAAAGCCCGGCGGGGTCCGAACGCCGCCATTTTCGAGGCGGCAGCCCGTCTTATCGCCGACGCGGTTTAGCGGCGCGAATTCGTCGGACGCGAGTCTCGCGGCGGCATCCAGGACGTCCCGGGTGAATTCGGGGTCGAGTTCATCGTATCCCGGCGTGGCCATTTCATGGGCGCGCAAGGTTTCGTGCATGACGAAATGGGAGTCGCGAACCGGAGCGAGATAGTTCGACATTTACTGCCTCGTATTGCGGAAGTGCAGGCGGCAACAGCCGGATGCGCGCGAGAAGCCTAGAATTGTCGCTCGTCGAATCCTTGGCTACTCGAAAAGAGACTTAATTCGAAGATAACAAACAAGGCAACGGGTCGAAAGAAGCCGAAATTCAATTCATGAAGCCCGGCGCGAGGAAAAAGAAGCCGTATGCGACAATCAGAGCGGGAATTGCGGAAACAAGCGTCGCCGAAATCGCCGCGCGCGGATTCAGCGCGATCGCGGGAAACAGGGCGTCGCCGTCGTTTGAAATCGCGTTGCCGATAATCGCGGCGAAGGGAATCGTGCCGCTAATGTAAAGCGCCGTGACCAGAATTTGCGGGCCGCAGCCCGGAATGAAGCCGGCCAGAACGGCAACGAGCGGGACGAACGGCGCAATCAGCCCGAATGCGGCTTCGAAGTCCAATCCCAGGAATTCAACCGAGTAGTCGTATGCCAGGAAAGCGCAGATTACCCAGATGGTGATGAAACTCGTTTCCTCGCATGTTCTTGTGGATGGCGGGTCGTCCTTGTTCGTCATCGCATCGATAGGCGAGGCCGCCCATGCGGCTACCGCCATCGCCACTCCCGCCAGACCTATTACCGTCGGCAGCGCGGCAAGCGGGCCTGCGATTTCCACCTGAAGGAGCTGGAGGATTCCGAACAGCAGGCCTGGGGCTGCAACAGCGAGAAACGCCATGTCCCTGGCTCTCGGGCCGCCTATGCGCTCCGCCGCTTGGAATTTCTGCGAAGCTGCCTTCGTCGACCTGCGGTCGAACAGCGCATTGATAACGAATCCGGTGACGATCCCGACGCCGAGCGACAGCGGCAAAACGATGGCCGCCGCATCCGGTCGAACGGCGATCAATACGAACGCGGCATCGCCCATCGTTGCCGTAAGCGCGGCGACGAGAGAACCGAATCTCACGTTGCCCGCAGTGTAGGCGGCGACCACGGCCACGGCCCCGCCGCAGCCCGGCAAGGCGCCAAGCAGCGCGGCGATCGGAACCTCGAACTTGGTTGCATTCCTCATGAACCGACCAAGGTCGAACCGGAACAGCTTCTCGGAGCCGTAAATGGCAAAGAGCGTAGCGGCAACGAATACGCTCACCTGCAAGTAGGCGTCAATTGCGAGGTTCCGAGTTAATTCGCCGAGCTCGCCCGGAAATGCCGCCAGGAACAGAAGCAGGAGGCCTACGGCAATTCTGCGAAAGCGGATACGATTTACCGGCCCGCCGGCGACGATGCCGCTCGGCTGGCTCGTAAAAAGAAAATCGCTCCGGAAAGTCATCGTTAGTAATCGCAATTGCGAATCATTATCATTTGCAACTTATAGCATCGGATCCGCATTTGAAACAAATATTTTCTCGGCGAGCGCCGAACGGAAAAATGCGTCTCCAGCAATCCTTTCGGGCGTTGTTCCGGCGGCTTTCGAAATGCCCGCCGCGACTCGAAACATTGCTTTCATTTTGCCGGACCGCTTCACTCGCTGCGGTTTTCGAATTCGGCTGCGTCCGCTCCGGGAATGGCGGAGCGGGGCCCGCTTTCCGATTGCGAGGTGACCCTCGCTTGGCGCTCGGATCATTCCGGTAGGGAAGAACTCCGCCTAGGCGCTGGAAATCGAAATCGCGCGCTTCAGCCGCTAAAATCTGCTGAACCCGTTGCGGCGGAAAATTTACAATCTACAGATCCGGGCATTGCGCCGACTGGGGCTTTCGGGCAGGATTTCCGGGACGCGGGCGCGTTCGATGGTCCGCGCGGCTTAGGCTCGACGCGGGACCGGCGGCAAATTCTATAGGCAAGAGCGGCATGGACAGGCAACGAATGGAATCGAAATCAGATCGCGCTCGCCGATTCTTGGAGACAATTCCCCTTTGCCGGGAAATGGGGATGCGAATCGACGAGCTCGATGCCGGGGCGGCCGTTGTTTCACTGCCGTACGACGAAAGACTGATCGGAGATCCGGAAACGGGCGTCCTGCACGGAGGCGCGGTTTCGACCTTGCTCGACACTTGCGCGGGCGCGGCGGTAATATCGCATCCTCAGGTGCCCGACATCGCCGCGACGCTGGATTTTAGAATCGAGTACATGCGGGCCGCCTCGCCCGGCCAAAGTATTAGCGCAAGGGCCGAATGCTACAACGTAACTAGAAACATCGCGTTCGTTCGGGCGACCGCAAGCGACGAAAGCGGGACGGGGCCGGTCGCCGCGGCGACCGGGATATTCACGCTGCTGGCTAGAAGGACGAATTCACGATGAGCCGCCGGCCGGAAGTCCTGGAATCGGAATTCGCACGCCGAAGGGACGAAGCATTGGACATGCTTTCTTCGCGAATTCCATTCGTTCGCTTCCTCGGAATGCGCTTCGAACTCAAGGGAGACGAGATCACATCGGTCTTGCCGTTTCGCGAAATTCTTTTGGGAAATCCGGACCCGCCCGCTCTGCACGGCGGGGCGACGGCGGCGTTCATGGAAGTTACGGCTCTGATCGAGCTTTCCTGGGTATTCGCATGCGACCGCGGAGACGCGATTCCGGCCGAACGCGAATCGACAAGACTGCCGAAAACTATCGGCTTTACGGCGGACTACCTGCGCCCCGGCGATCCCAAGCGCTCCTATGCGCGAGCCAATGTGGTTAGATCGGGGCGTCGCTTCGCTACTGTTCGCGTCGAGGCCTGGCAGGACCAGAGGTCGCGACTTTTCGCCCAGGCAACCGGCCATTTCCTAATGCCGCAATAAAATGAACGCGCCATACCATGGCAAGATAACGCACAGGCGGGTTCTAGGCATTGCAATTCCCATAGTCGTTTCCAATGCGACGATTCCATTGCTTGGCGCCGTGGATACGGCTGTCGTCGGGCAGCTTGGCGCGGCCGCCCCGATCGGCGCCGTAGGCATCGGGTCGATAATCATTACGACCGTCTACTGGCTGTTCGGATTTCTCCGCATGGGGATTTCGGGCATGGCGAGCCAGGCGCGGGGCCGATCGGACTCGGCGGAGCTTTCGGCATTGTTTTGCCGAAGCTTGATCTTCGGATTCATCGTAGGCCTATTTCTCGTCGCGATGAAGGAGCCTCTCGCCTGGGCGGCGTTTCTATTGTCGCCGGCATCCCCGGAGGTGGAGAGCATGGCCGCCGAATATACGTCGATCAGATTCTTTTCCGCGCCTGCGGCGATATCAATTTATGGAATTACTGGTTGGCTAATTGCGCAGGAGCGCACGCGATCGGTCCTTTATCTGCAAGTTTGGACGAACGGGATCAATATTGCGCTCGATTTCCTGTTTGTCCTCGAACTGGACAGAGGCGTCGCCGGCGTGGCGGAAGCGACTCTAATCGCGGAATGGAGCGGCTTCGCGCTAGGAGTTTGGATTTGCCGCGGCGCATTGGCAAACGGGGCGTGGCGAAAATTCTCGCTGATCTTCGACATGGTTAAAATCAGGCGCATGGTTTCGATAAACGTCGATATAATGATTAGAACGGCGATACTGGAGGCCGCCTTTCTGTCCTTCCTGTTTTTCGGCGCCGGTTTCGGCGACGTGACGCTCGCGGCGAATCAGGTGCTGCTCCAATTCCTTCATATTACGGCATATGCGCTTGACGGATTCGCATTCGCGGCCGAGGCCCTTGTCGGTTTGGCCGTAGGAGCTAGAACGCGGTCCTGCCTTCGTCGATCCGTCGTATTGACGTGCATTTGGTCGGTTTTTCTAGTGCTTGCATTTTCGGCGGCATTCGCAATCGCGGGTCCGTCCATAATCGACCTAATGGCGACTTCGCCGGCAGTTAGGATCGAATCCCGCCAATACTACTTATGGATCGTAGCGGCCCCCATTGCCGGGGTCGCGGCCTGGATGCTCGACGGAGTGTTTGTCGGAGCGACGCGAACGCGAGACATGCGCAACGCGATGATTCTTTCGTTTCTAATCTACTGCGCGTCCCTTTGGGCCTTTTTAGATCCGCTGGAAAACCACGGCCTTTGGCTTTCGCTGACGATATTGAATCTGGCTCGCGGGATCGCCCTCGGCATTCGATATATTGAACTGGAGCGCACGGTCTGACTTTGCGACGGAGGCGAGCCTTGCAGTCGCGCCGCAATCAGTTGCCCGGCGCGGAATCCGAGATCGTCAGCCCTACCGCTGTTCCGTACGCACCTTCCGAAAGGCAAGCAATTGACGGTGACCGTTTTTATGGCGGAATCCAGTATTCCGCTTTCGCGCGAACTGCTCGAGCCGAACCCATTAATGCGCCTCGATGGAGGAATTAATGCCGCCGGCATACAGGAGATTCGACAACGGACGGCGGCGAATCTTGCTGACCGGAAGCAGGTGCCGGAGTTCCTCCGCGCGCTGCCGCGCTGTCGGCGTACGACGGCTGCTTAAATTCATCCGAAATTTCTACCATGCCGGATTCGCCGCCGCTGTCGCCGTCTCGACAATTGTTGGACCTGTCAAATACGGCGAGCCTTCGCGCGAAAGGCTATTACAGTGCAGCCGCCGCGGTGATCGTAAATTTCTCGCGTATTGAAAGCGCGCAGCTGCGATTTACGCCGATGCGGTGACTTCGCCGTTTGAAATTTCCAGCCACAGATCCGTTGCGAGACTTCAGTACTGCCGTCGAAACCTGATCGGGCCGCGCAGGCTCCTGCGTCGCGTGGCGATAATGGATAGAGCAATTATTGCAGAAAAGACGATTGAGCCGCCAATCATTTCGATTGCCGTAATCGGTTCGAAATCGAATACCCATACCCAAACCGGAGCCAACACGCTTTCAATAAGCACGAGCACGCTGACTTCGGCTGCTGGAATATAGGGCGTTCCCCACGCAACGAGCCCGATTCCCACGCCGATCGAAAAACTTCCCATAAGCAGCATGTAGATCAAATCTGTTCGCTCCACTATCAATCCGCCGCCGATTAGCATGGAAAAAACCAGGCCGTATGCCGCGGCGAGCAGGCCGCCCAAGAAAGTTCCGCCGAGAATGTCGGTCTTGCCTCCCTTTCTGGCGATTACCAGCATGGTCGCGAATGCAAAGGCCGAAACTAGCGAGAGCAAGTTGCCGATCGTGCGGCCGTTGCTCAGGCCTTCGCCGATCATCAAAAACAGGCCGGAGCAGGCGACGGCTATGGCGATCCAGGTGAAGGGATGCGGGACTTCGCGAATCCACGCCCAGGCTAGAAATGCCGCAAGCAGAGGCGATGCCGTTAAAATAAAGAGCGCGGAGGCCACAGAAGTATTCAAAATCGCGAAAACGTAGGACGTAAAGGCAATTGAGAGGGAAATTCCAATAGCCAGGTCGTTCCCATCCAAGGATTGAATTAGCTTGATAGGCGAAATTCGTCGCTTGAGGCAAATGATTAGCGTAATCATCGCGCTGAGCGAAATCGATCGGTAGAGCAAAATCTGAAATCCGTCGGCATGTTCGATCAGCCGAATGAATATCCCGACAAAACTCATGAATACTGCGCCGACGACGACGAACAGGACCGCGGTACCCTTCGACATTTCCGTACTCCGCCCCGTGCCGCAGCTACAGAATCGCTATAGGATTTGGTGCGGCGGCGGGCTTGGCGATTTGCGCGAAGATTCCAGGATTCCCCAGCCATTCAGTCGCAATTCGAATCAAGTCCCATTAATTGCAGTCTATCGCCATTTCAACATAATTCGCGGCGCGAATGAATTTTAGCATTTGCGCATTCGCGTTATTTAGGGAGTGGCGTTCAGGCTTTATGATGGGCTTCGCGCTCGGGTTTTCTTTCCGAGCGTTTCCATGAAGCGGTTCCGGCGCGGTCCCCATTGCTATTTCGCGGAAACCGGTATGAGCAACCACATTAAATGAAGCAATTGGCGAGTCCCTCATTCACGGTTTTTAGGGAACCCCGGGCCGGTTCCGCCTCAGGCCTAAGCCGCTCATTAGTCATTTATCCTCTGAACACGGAGGCTGTGGATGGCGCCGGCCTCGCCGATCCGGACCGCGCGCTCCAGGGCCTGCGTTCCCAAAGACGCCCGCTGGACGGAGTCCGAGCCGGATTCGGCAGCGGAAGTGAGCGATCCGGTCGAAAACAGGTGACCGGCTTGCCAAAATTGCGAACGGCAGGCTAAATGTCTAAATGTTCGCCTGGCGGGAATTGCTGGCTGAAACCGGCAAGTTGCGTGGGAATGTTCCTGAGCGCGTGATTCGAACGCCTGCAGGTGCTCCAACCGTGTGCAAGCGGTTTGTTGTGAAGTGTCAGAATTTCGCGTGAATGCGCAGGCGGCGGCCGATCGGGGGGATGATGGAAGCAGTCGCAAGACAGGGGCCGACTAACGGCAAGGATGAGCGTACGGACCCAGCTGGCGATGGGCAGGTGATAGACCCGCATGCCGGGCATATCGATGCGCAGATAGAGGACTTCAGGAAGCAGCTGCTCGGGATGACGCTGCGCAACCACTTGCTGCATTGTCCCCATGTTGCTCCCGGTCAAGCACAGGTTCGCGTGGTCGACGAGCTTCCGGACATGGTGTTCGAACGGCTGGAAGCCGGCGGCGAATTTTCTTTTCTGCCCCTGCCCGAGCCGCGGGATCGGCCCGACGACGAGGACAGCGTGGAGTTTCTCGAAGCGCTGGAACGTCACAAGCAGGACAGCGAGATCTACAAGGCGGCAATCGAACAGGTTGCGAGGCAATCTACGAGAACGGCCGGCTCGAAAAGGTTCGAACGGGAAGCCCGGGACTTTGTCCGGCTTCGTCTGGGCATGGGCGAATGGAAGCCGGAGCGTGGTCTGGACCCCGAAGAACTCTGTCGGCGGCGCGGAATCGACCCCGGATACGAGTTGCCGGCGTCGAGCGGGGACAGCGCTGCCGAGCGCTATCATGACAGTGCGTTGCAGACGTTGTTTCCCGAAGAGGTCCTTTCCGCCCGCCTGGCGCGTCTGCGGGATCGCGCTCGCTCCAGTATCCGACAGACCGGCGTGGCGACGCTCTTTGCCGCGTTCGGCTTTCTGGAGTGGTTCGACAGCGATAACTCGGACCAGGCCCATCTTGCGCCGCTGGTTCTTGTTCCGGGGGAACTCGACCGTCAATTGATGCGCGGGCGGTATGTGTACAGGTTTCAGAGCACGGGAGAACCGGCGACCGCAAATGTGACCCTGGCCGTCTTCCTTCGTCAGAAATTCGGTTTGGAGCTTCCGGCATTCGAAACGGACGATTCTCCAGAGAGCTACCTGGAGAAGGTAAGCGCCGAGATCTGCACGCATCGCCGGCGGTGGCGGGTCCGGCGCTTTCTGACAATCGACTTGTTCGTTTATTCGAAGCTGGCGATCTACCAGGACCTGGATCGGAACGGCTGGCCGGAAGGCCATGGCCTGGTTGCCCATGGCAATATCCGGACCTTGCTGGCGCAGTCCGGAGTTTCCGACATTCCCTATGCGGAAAACAGGGAGATCGATGCGGACGAATGGGCGGCAGAGGCGCCGATCCTAATCTACGACGCGGATTCGTCCCAGCATAGCGCCATAGCGGATATCCTTTCCGGCAAGAATCTCACGATCTTCGGCCCACCCGGCACCGGCAAGTCGCAGACGATCGCGAACGCGATTGCGGCTGCGATCATGGCGGGCAAGAGGGTGTTGTTCGTTGCCGAGAAGCTGACCGCGCTGGAAGTGGTCGAAGACCGGCTGGAGAAAGCGGGGCTCGGTCCGTTCTGTTTCAATCTGCATGCACAGGGATTGAAGGCGAGCGCGGTCAGGCGGTCCCTGGAAGAACGGGCTTCCATGCCGCGTCCGGACTTCGATCCGTCGCGGTACGATCAGCAAAGGCAGGCATGGACAAGGCAGAGAGACGGGCTGCGGACCTATGCGCGCGTCATGGGCACGAAGGTCGGGAAGTTCGACGAAACCGTCCATGACGTGCTCTGGCGCACGATCGATCGAAAGGGTTCGGACGCGGGATTGCAGGCGGCGGTGTCGGCGGTGGAACTTGGGAATGTGGAGGAGGTTGAGCCGGCGGAAGTGGCAGACGCGCGTCAACGTATCGATCGCCTGGCGCATGCTGAAAGCGAATTCTGGGAACTTTTCGAGAGCGGCGGTCAATTGCCGTGGCGCGGTGTGGAAAGAGTCGATCTTTCTCCTGTCGAGGTCGGGTCAACCGTTCAGTTGCTCGCCCTATGGGAGAAGAGACTGGCCGATCTGGGCGCTTTGTTGTCCGGAAGCGGTCTGGACGGCGAGACCATGACGATCCGGGAGGCAAGCTTCGTTCACCTTGGAGCCGAGGCGGTTCAGCGGATGCCGGAGGCCCTGGGACGTTGCGATTTCGCTTCGCTCAGTCGACAGGATACCCGGGAGGGTATGCGGCGGGCGGCGGACCGCGCGCTCCGGATTCGGAAAATCGGCGACGAAATGAACGATCGGTTCGGGATCGCCGCCGATGAATTGCCGGATGCGGCGGACTTGCATGCTCTGGGCAGTGAAGCCGTCTCGCTCGGGATTTCCGCGCAGTCTGCAAGAGAGGCGAGATCGAAAGCGCGGTCATTGCGTGAAACGGCGCAAAGGCGTGAGCGTATCGACGGAATTCTGGGACAGCTGGCAGGCTGCTTCGGGTTCGAGGCAGCTACTCCGGAAATCTGCATGACGATGGAGCGGAGCATCGAGCTGTTGCAAGGAGCCGACGCAGGGCTCTTGTCGTCCCGCACGGATGCCCTGACAACGCACGACGCCGGTCGAATACTTGCACGCGCGGAAAGGGAATGCCGGGAGCTGACGCAACTGCGGGACGAACTTGTGGAGCGCTTCGACCTCGGGTCGCTGCCGGGCAAGGAGGAGTTGCAGCAAGCCGCACGATCCCTGAATGCGGCGCGCGGTCCGATGCTGTTCGACGGGCCGGCGAAACGGGCCATGCGGCTCTACCGGGAAGTCTCGTTGATTCGGTCCAATATCCCCAAGGAACAAGCGGTCAAGGGCATTCGCGAGGTGATCGAGTATCTGGACAGGTCGGCGCGGCTGTCGGAGGACGAGGAGTTCAAGCGCTGTCTGGGAGAACATTGGCGCGGCGCAAATTCGGATATGGCGCCGGCCAGGCATGTCGTGGACTGGGCGGCCGGGGTCTTCGAGAGACTGGCGGGGAAAGGAGACGGGCGTTCCGAGGCGCGACAGGTCCTGCTGCATGGCGATATCCAGCGCCTGAACGAAATATGTCGGATCGCCGAAGCCTTGCCTGAGGACTGGCAGAGGCCGGACGAGGAACCGGAGCCTTCCGAGGCGCGGGAGAGTGCCGTACGGCTGGAGGAGGTGGTGGACGGTCTGCAAGACGCAGGACTGGATGTGGACGAACCGTTTGCCAGCGCCATCGACCTGGCGGCATTGGTCCGTGAGTACAGATCGCTCGCGGCGGAGGCTGAAAGCGACGGGAACATTGCCCTGGTGTTCCCGTCCGAGGCGCCGGAAGTCGAGACGCTGGACATGGTTCGCAAGCTGGCCGACGCCATGTCCGCGCTCGGATTGTCGGATGCGGCCTGGAAACAGGCGGCGACATTCCTGAAACAGTCCGCGGATGTGGAGAAAAGCGCTTCGACGCTGAGACAGGCGTTTATCGCGGCGGGCGAGGCGTGGCGGGCTTGTGTGGAATCGCTGCAGCTCGACGCGGCGGTGTTTCTGGATGGCGATCAACACGAGGCCACGGAACTCGGAGCGCTCCGCAAGCGCGGCCGGGAGGCCTTGGGTGCCCGGGATACGCTGTTGTCGTGGGGCAACTATCGGCGCGCGCGAAAAGGCGTCCGGGAAAGCCATGCCGCGCCGGTTCTGGCCGCTCTGGACGAGCGCGGCATGTCGTCGAGGAAGCTGCGCAAAGCCTATGAGTGGGCGCTGTATCGTTCGCTCGCGGCGAGGGTTTACCGTCGACACCCGGAACTGAACGAGCTCAGCAGTTGGCAACTGGGCAATTATCGCGAGGAGTTCAAGGATCTGGAGGCGCGCCTGCAGGATCTCGAGCGGGCACGCATTGCTCACAAACTCTATTCCCGAACCGTCGACAACGGCATCAGCTTCGGCGGACCGAGCGCCTTCACGGAGAAGGCGCTGATCCAGCATCAGCTTTCGCTGCAACGAAGCAGTGTCACATTGCGGAACCTGCTCCGTCGCGCGGGCACGGCGCTGGGCCAGATGAAACCGTGTTTCATGATGTCGCCGACGACGGTAGCGGAACTGCTGCCGCGCGATTCGGAACTCTTCGACATCGTCGTTATCGACGAGGCTTCACAGATGCTTCCCTGCGATGCATTGGGCGCCATCGCGCGCGGTCGCCAGGCGGTGGTCGTAGGCGATCCCAAGCAGCTGCCGCCTTCGACCTATTTTCAGGGCGGTTCGGCGGCTCCGACGGACGATGACGATGACGCACAGATGCTGGCCCCGATGGTCGAGTCCATCCTGGATCTGTCTCTGTCGGCCTGGCATCCGCCGAGATATCTGCAGTGGCACTACCGGTCGCGCCACAGCGGCTTGATCCAGTTCTCCAATATGCGGTTCTACGACAACAGGCTGATTGTGTTTCCCGGGCCGGACGAGAACCGGGAGGGTAGCGGCATTCGCTATCACCACGTTGCCGATGGCCTCGCAAAGGGAGGTCGCAACCAGATCGAGGCCGAACGCGTCGTAAGCGAGGCCTGCGCGTTCATGGAAGACGCTGCGAACCGGGATCTGAGCCTTGCTATCGTGGCGATGAACCAGCGCCAGCGCGACTTTATCAATGAGATGATCGACCGCAAAACCGCCGCGAATACCGCGGTGGCGCGCTATCGCAAGCGCTGGCGGAACACGCTGTATCCGTTCATCGTCAGAAACCTTGAAACGGTTCAGGGCGACGAGCGCGATGTGATCTTCATTTCGACGGTCTACGGCAGGGAGAGGGCCGGCGGACCCGTCATGCGTCGCTTCGGTCCGATCACCCATAGCGGTGGAGAAAGACGTCTGAACGTGCTGTTCAGCCGGGCCCGGCAACGCATGGAGGTTTTCTCGTCCATGCAGGCCAACGATATCGCCGTGGGTCCCGGTGTCAGCGAAGGCGTACGGATCCTGCGGGACTATCTGGAATATGCAGCAACCGGAAAGATAGAGACGGGGATCCACACCGGACGTGAGCCCGAAAGTCCGTTCGAAGAGTATGTTCTGGAGCGTCTGCGTAGCCAGGGCCTTGAGGTTGACCCGCAGGTCGGCGTGGCCGGCTTTCGTATCGATCTCGGCATCAGGCACCCGGATTACCCATACGGCTATCTCCTGGGCGTCGAGTGCGATGGAAGGGCGTACCATTCCGCTCTCTCGGTACGTGACCGGGACCGGCTGCGCGAGGCCGTGCTGCGCGATCTGGGTTGGGACATTTACCGGATCTGGTCGACGGACTGGTTCGAGGATGCCGACCGTGAGTTGAAGAAGCTGATGAAGCATATCGCGGGTCGGCTCGAGGCGTTTCGATCCAAGACCGGCGCTGAAGACGGCGAAACGGTACTCCTCGGAGAGGCCGTTAAGCAGTCGGAAGGACAGCCGGTCGGCGTGTCGGTATCGCAGGACGGGCCGGAAATACTCGAAGATGAACCGCTTTACGTGGAGGTCGGTGACACCGTGTCGTATCACGAGGGGGGCCGCGACTTGGACATCCGGCGGGTTACCATCGTGCGGGGCAAGGACGATCCGGGTAACGCCATCATCAACGACACCAAGCCGCTTGCCGTGGCTCTATTGGGTGCCGAGGCGGGAGAAACCGTCACCGTGCGTCAGCCCACGAGCGAACTGGACATAATCGTGGACCGCATCGAACGACCGGAATGGGAAGTCGGTGAGGGGATAGTCTCTGGCGCCTCGACATCGGTGGGTGGGTTGGAATTGGCGCCCTATCTGGAATGGCGGGGGCAAGCGGTAGATCCTCGCACGGCATCGCCGGGCGAATCTGCGGAGACTCTGTGGGCGATCATTGAGACCGAAGGCCCGGTACTGGAGAACCGCGCCTACCAAACCTATGTGCGAGCGTGCGGCATCCAACGCGTGGGCCCGCAAATTCGGCGAATCCTGAACCGCGCGCTGGCGAAGCTCGAGCGCGATGGACGGATCGTCGTTGAACAGGGGGCCGGAGAAAGCGGTTACCGCAACGCCGTGCTTCGCACACCCGTGACTGCTCGAATTCGGATGCGTGACATCGGTCCGAGATCGTTCGATGAAGTACCGTGCGGCGAGCTGGCAGCCTTGATGGGGGCTGTCAAAACGTCGAAAGTGGATGCCAGCTCTGAGGAAATATACCGCGAAGTACTGGGTATCTACGGGCTGGTAAGAATGACCGCACAGGTGAGAAAACGTTTTGAGGAAGCAACTGGACAGCCTTAGGCAGGCAATGCGGCCGGGCAAGGCTGTTCCAGGGCGATTGGCGGCGCAGTTGTGGGTCCGACCGGTACGATGACGGTTGTTTGGCGGGGTTTAGCTTGCAGTTCAGAAAGTTCCGGCTAATGCGCTCTCCCGGAGTTGCCGATCAACGCCCCCGAGTGGCGGTCAGCCAGAGTATGTACGCGGCGAGCATCGTCGGCTGCTGGAACATAGGGCGTTCCCCACGCAACGAGCCCGATTCCCCCCCCGATCGAAAAACTTCCCATAAGCAGCATGTACATCAAATCAGTTCGCTCCACTATCAATCCGCCGCCGATTAGCTTGGATAAAACTAGGCCGTATGCCGCGGCGAGCAGGCCGCCCAAGAAAGTTCCGCCGAGAATGTCGGTCTTGCCTCCCTTTCTGGCGATTGCCAGCATGGTCGCGAATGCAAAGGCCGAAACTAGCGAGAGCAAGTTGCCGATCGTGCGGCCGTTGTTCAGGCCTTCGCCGATCATCAAAAATAGGCCGGAGCAGGCGACGGCTATGGCGATCCAGGTGAAGGGATGCGGGACTTCGCGTACCCACGCCCAGGCTAGAAATGCCGCAAGCAGAGGCGATGCCGTTAAAATAAAGAGCGCGGAGGCCACAGAAGTATTCAAAATCGCGAAAACGTATGATGTAAAGGCAATTGAGAGGGAAATTCCAATAGCCAGGTCGTTCCCATCCAAGGATTGAATTAGCTTGATAGGCGAAATTCGTCGCTTGAGGCAAATGATTAGCGTAATCATCGCGCTGAGCGAAATCGATCGGTAGAGCAAAATCTGAAATCCGTCGGCATGTTCGATCAGCCGAATGAATATACCGACAAAACTCATGAATACTGCGCCGCCGACGACGAACAGGACCGCGGTACCCTTCGACATTTCCGTACTCCGCCCCGTGCCGCCGCTACAGAATCGCTATAGGATTTGGTGCGGCGGCGGGCTTGGCGATTTGCGCGAAGATTCCAGGATTCCCCAGCCATTCAGGCGCAATTCGAATCAAGTCCCATTAATTGCAGTCTATCGCCGTTTCAACATAATTCTCGGCGCGAATGAATCGTAGCATTTGCGCATTCACGATATTTAGGCAGTGGCGTTCACGTTTTATGACGGGCTTTGCGCTCGGGTTTTCTTTCCGGGCGCGTTTCCAGGCAGCGGTTCCGGCGCGGTCCACTTGGCTTTTTCGCGGGAACCGGTATGAGCAACCACATTAAAAAAAGCAATTGGCGGGTCCCTCATTCACGGTTTTGGGGGAACCCCAAGCCGGTTCCGCCTCAGGCGCGAACGCGCCGCCCTCGGCAACAGTCCCTAGCGGCCATTTTCCACAGCCGCGACCCGGATAGGGATAAGCATCTGGCCGACACGCGCGTCCGGCTCCAGATGGAGCGGGACCAGGCCATCAGGGCCCTGACCGAGCCCTGAGCCTTCCGCTCCGCGATATTTAGCTTCCCGCCCAATGGCCGGGCGGTCGCGACGACCGCGCTAGCGCCGGATTATCGCCGGCGCGCCCCGCGCGGCAGGCCGTTGGCTGCAAAGCCGCCGCTGATTGGCGCGGCCCGGGGCGGATTCCCCTCGCAAAATAGAAATTTCGGAAGCCGGCGGCATCGAAAATCGATCGGTTCGGCTAGAATGGGAAATGTCCGACCTCTCTCTTGTCGAGAAAGCACTGCCTCAAGCATAGCCGGATTCCTTGCGAGGTTGGATCCAACATTGGAGGTGATTTGGCAGGTCGACAGGTTGCACGCCCTTGAAAAAAATGCGCGCAATCATTTATCATGGTGATAAATACGGTCTGCGGGAAGAAGGTAGCAGGGTGAATTGCGTAAACGGCATCAACTGATTAGCCGTGGAGACTCGGCAAACCACACGCTTTATCAGGGAAATCGCGGGCAATCATGAAAGTGCCACTACTTGGACAAGGCATGCATTGGATCGGTTGCAGGAACGTCGGCTCATAACGTCGGACGCGCTCCTGGTTGCTTCGGAGGGGATCCGCGCGTGAGCCTCCTGTCGAATAGTCGAGCGTAAGCGCAATAGTTACTCGATGCGGACGGCTACTGGAATCTGCATTCGTGGAAATTGACCGAAGCCAATTGGAAAGATTCGGTTCCGGACAATCGGCGAGGCGGCGAAGGCGCCACACATGGCGAATTTTCCAGTGCGAATCGGCTATCGGTCCCCGCTGCCTAAATAAATTTCGCGAGCATTTGATACTCTGGCCATGAAAGAGATTCGGATCGGCCAAAATTTCGAATATCCGGCCGTCGTGCTGCTAGCGAGGCTCGCCGGCATGGCTGCGCATCGGCATCGAGAGTCTCGCGAGGTCCGTGATCGGTCTCGAACTTGACTGGGAAGTTCACATAATGAGAATTTTATTCGATCCGGACCCGCGAACGGAAAATGAGATTTTCAGTTCCTCCGACAGGCGACTGTTTCGCGAGAGCCACGAAATCGTTGATGTCGGGGCGGATGCCCGGCCGAAGGCCTATCGAGAGAATTTAGGCGCGGCGGACGTCGCAATTAGCCAGCAGCCGTTCGGCAAGGATGAGTTGCGGCGCGCCAAGTGCTTGCGAGCCATTTTCAATGTGGAAACCAACTTTTTGCAGAATATCGACTACGAAGAGTGTTTCCGTCGGGGAATCCATGTCCTGACGCCGGGTTCGGCATTCGCCGTGCCCGTAGCGGAAATGGCCTTGGGCATGGCGTTGTCGCTTGCTCGTGGAATACACGCGGGCCATGCCGATTTCCTTGTCGGCGAAGAGAAGTACGGCCTGGTTGGCAACGCGGATGCGGAGTTGCTGACGGGCGCTAGCGTAGGAATTATTGGATTTGGCGATCTCGGGCGCGCCGTTCGGCGCGTGCTGCATGGATTCAATGCAAAAATAAGCGTATTCGATCCTTGGATTCCGGATGGCGGTCTGGCGCGGGAAGGGGTCGTGCCGATGGGTCTAGAATCCCTGCTTTCGTGTTCGAGGTTCGTTTTCGTAACCGCTTCCGCGACATCCGAGAACAGGCGCCTTCTCGGAGCTAGCGAATTATCGAAGATGCAGCGAGGGGCGATGCTTGTCCTCGTGAGCCGGGCGGCCGTCGCGGATTTCAAAGCGCTGGGGGCGGCCGCCGATTCCGGTAGAATCCGAGTGGCGACCGACGTTTTTCCCGAAGAGCCCTTTCCGAAAAATCATCCATTGAGAATGGCGAAGGGAGTTCTTTTTTCGGCTCATCGCGCCGGTGCCGTAGCCTCGGCTCTCAACGGGATCGGACGCTTGGTTCTAGAAGATTTGGAATTGATCGAACGCGGCCTTCCGCCGTACAGCTGCAGGCGCGCGGAACGCGAGACCGTCGCCAGACTCCAAAGCATGCCGATATCGAGGGGCTAACGGGGATTCCGCATTCGGCGCCATCCGCGAACTGCCGCCGTCGAAGCCAAAAGGAAAATTTACGCGTCGGTTGATTTGCGCCTGAATTCATCGCAAAAGGCGTTCGCAACTCCGGTTCCGGGCGGAGGCGAAACGCACGGGAATTTCGAGGCGCGCCGTCGCTAGGCAAACGGGCCGAGCCGTTTCGGAAACTGCTCGCATTGCGGCGAGGACGGAAAGTTGGGACTATTCAGGGTTCGGGAGGCATTATGATAATCGGAACTCCTAGGGAGATCGTAGCGGGGGAACGCCGAGTAGCCATGACGCCCGCTTCGGTACAGCGCCTAGTTAAGCTGGGGCATGGCTGCAAGATCGAAGCGGGCGCAGGAATTTCGGCGCGCTTCCCCGATGATGATTACGCCGCCGCGGGCGCGGACATAGTCTGCGACGCGCGGTCGCTTTGGGAGGATTCGGATGTCGTCTGCAAAATTCGGCCGCCCGAGGCTTCGGAAGTCGAATTTATTCGCGAAGGCCAGACGCTGATTTCGCTCCTTTATCCGGCGCAGAGCTCGGAGTTGCTGGAGACACTGAACGCGCGCGGCGCGACGGTCGTGGCGATGGACATGGTGCCCAGGATTTCGCGGGCCCAGAAAATGGATGTTCTTTCCTCTATGGCGAACGTCGCCGGCTACCGCGCAGTTATCGAAGCCGGCAACAACTTCCCGAGATTCTTTACCGGCCAGATCACCGCCGCCGGCAAGGTTCCCCCCGCGAAGGTGCTTGTAATCGGCGCGGGAGTTGCCGGCCTCGCCGCGGTCGGAACGGCGGTGTCTCTAGGAGCGATCGTCAGGGCGTTCGATGTCCGGCCCGAGGTGGCTGAGCAGATCCAGTCCATGGGAGCGGAATTCCTGTTTCTGGATTTCGAGGAATCAGGAGCGGGCGAGGGCGGCTACGCAAAGCCTTCGTCGCCGGAATTCCGCGAAAAGCAGCTCGCGCTGTTCCGGGCCCAAGCTCCGGAAGTCGATATCGTCATAACGACCGCGCTGATTCCCGGAATGGACGCGCCGAAACTCTGGCTCGAGGACATGGTCCTCGCCATGAAGCCCGGATCGGTGATCGTCGATCTCGCCGCCGAGCGCGGCGGCAACTGCGACCTAACTGTTCCGGACGAGAAAATCGAAGCGCCCAACGGCGCAACGATTATCGGCTATACGGATCTTCCGTCCCGGATGGCGACGCAGGCTTCGAATTTGTTTGCAACCAATGTGTGCCACATGATCGCGGATCTAACTCCCGGCAAGGACGGAGTCCTGGTTCACGACATGGAGGACGATGTCATCAGAGGAGCGACATCGGCGAAGGGAGGTCAAATTACTTTTCCGCCGCCGCCGCCGAAAATCCAGGCGATCGCCAGACCTCCCCAAAAAGCTCCCGAGCCGACATCCGAAGAAAAGCGCGCGGCTGAAATCGCCTCGTTCCGGAAGACGACGCGAGATCAGGTGGCCATGCTCGTCGCGGGCGCGGTGCTTCTTCTCGCCGCCGGAATGTTCGCTCCGGAAAGCTTCATGCAGCATTTCACCGTTTTCGTGCTCGCGTGCTTCGTCGGATTCAAAGTGATCTGGGGCGTTGCGCATGCGCTGCATACCCCCTTGATGTCAGTAACCAACGCGATTTCCGGGATTATTATCCTTGGCGCTCTGCTTCAGATCGGCTCGGCTTCCAATCCGATCGCGATCCTCGCGGGAATCTCGGTTTTAATCGCTACGATAAATGTGGTCGGCGGCTTCCTAGTTACGCGCCGAATGCTGGCCATGTTTCAAAAAAGTTAGGGAACGGGACGAATGGGCATCGGAATCATAACTGCGGCCTATATTGTCGCCGCAATCCTATTCATCCTGTCGCTTGGCGGCTTGAGCAATCAGGAAAAGGCCAAACGCGCGGTTTGGTACGGAATTTTCGGCATGGCGCTGGCGATCGGCGCCACTGCGCTTGGTCCCGGCATCGGCAATTTCGAATACTTGATCCCGCTGCTTCTAGTCGGAGCTGCGATCGGCGTCGTCGTGGCTCTGCGCGTTGAAATGACGGGCATGCCTCAGCTGGTCGCGGCGCTCCATTCCTTCGTGGGGCTTGCAGCGGTATTCATCGGGCTAAATGCCGACATGTCGCTTTCGCTCGCCGAGGCGGCGAAGGAGGCCGGAACCGTCGGCGAACTGCGGAACTTCGCCGCGATCGTCGTCAAGAAGACACCGGTCGAAGTCTCTATTATGCTGGTCGAGATTTTTCTGGGGATATTCATCGGCGCGATTACCTTTACAGGTTCCGTCGTCGCTTTCGGAAAGCTGGCGGGCAGAATCGACGGCAAGCCCAGGAAGCTTCCCGGCGGGCACGCGCTCAACGCTGTCGCCGCCGTCGCGTGCCTAGTGCTGGGCTACCTCTATCTCGACGGCGCCGATATCTGGACGATGATCGCGGTTTCGCTTCTCGCCGGATTTATCGGCTGGCATTTAATCATGGGAATCGGCGGCGCCGACATGCCGGTTGTCGTATCCATGCTGAACAGCTATTCGGGCTGGGCTGCGGCCGCTATAGGATTTACGCTCGGCAACGACCTTCTGATCGTTACCGGAGCGCTGGTCGGATCCTCGGGCGCCATTCTATCCTATATAATGTGCCGCGCCATGAACCGCCATTTCGTCTCGGTCATTCTGGGCGGATTCGGCGGCACGACGGTATCTACGGGGCCGATCGAAGGCGAGCAAGTCGCGATCGACGCCGACGGCGTTGCCGCTCTTCTGGAAGAGGCCGACGAGATCATCATCGTTCCTGGATACGGGATGGCCGTCGCGCAGGCGCAAAGCGCGATATCGGAACTGACAAGTCGCCTTCGGTCAAGGGGCAAGAATGTCCGCTTCGGCATTCATCCGGTCGCGGGCCGCCTGCCGGGGCATATGAACGTATTGCTTGCCGAGGCGAAAGTCCCCTACGATATCGTGCTTGAAATGGACGAAATCAACGAAGATTTTCCGTCGACTGACGTCGCTATCGTGGTCGGTTCAAACGATATCGTAAATCCCGCTGCGCAGGAGGATCCGAACTCGCCGATCGCCGGCATGCCAGTACTTGAAGTATGGAAAGCAAAAAATGTAGTCGTTTCCAAGAGAGGGCAGGGAACCGGCTATTCGGGAATAGAGAATCCGCTATTCTACAAGGAGAACACAAGGATGTTTTTTGGCGACGCCAAGTCGTCGGTGAACAATTTGCTCGGGGTTCTTGATTAGAATCCTGGCGAATTGACCAAGAAGCGCGATTCAAGGAAGCCGGCAAGCAGCCTGCGAGCATTTAAGTTCGCAGCGCAAATTTAGCGCTTCAGCCGGTCGCCCGCGGCTTTCTAGCGAAATGATGTAGGATTTTGACCTGCGCCGGCGGCATTGTCCTTATCCCGCTTGCCCGCCCGCGCTTCAAGGCCTGCCGTTCAATTGGACCGACCTAACGAATTGCGCAGATTCAAAGGCAATGGAATGCGAATAGTATTCGACGCGTTTAGCATGGAAAGTGGCGAAAAATTTTCGAACTTTGCGATTTCTGATTTCCTGCAAGTGGCGGAGGAGCGGCAATCGGTTCGGATGCGCATTCCGGGCGGTTCTTGACGGCAGCGCGTAAAGAGGCCGGATACCGGATTTCGGCAGGCGCTATCCAGCGAATCGATTCTCGGAACCAAGTTCGAGCATTCACGCGGGCGGAGCGGCAGCCGCTTCGATGCCCGACTTGAAGCAACGGCGTAGGACTGGGCCTTGCCGCTTCAACTCGCGAGGCGAATTCCGAATTTCGTTGGCAACGATCAAATCAAACGCTAATAATCTCTCGTTTAGGGCCGAATGGAACATCCGGAAATGTGCGGCAGATTTGCAGTCACTCTTCCCGTAGACGCCATGTCGCAATTGTTTGATTGCGCTCCAGCCAACGACTTGCCCGACGTTCCGCGCTACAATGTCTGCCCTACCCAAAAAGTTTCGGCAGTCGTCGCACAGGACGGCGGGAGGAAGCTGGTGTCCATGAGATGGGGATTCATTCCCGTCTGGTACAAGAAACCTGCCGATGGCCCGCTGCTGATAAATGCGCGCTCTGAAACCCTTGCCACCAAGCCCGCTTTCCGATCAGCCTGCCGCGAGCGGCGCTGCTTGATTCCGGCCGACGGATTTTTTGAATGGACAAAGGATGCGGACGGCAAGCGATTGCCGTGGTACATATATCCTTCCGGCGGAAAGCCATTCGCTTTTGCGGGCATTTGGCAGAATTGGAAAAACGATGATGAATTGCTCGCGACCTGCGCAATCGTAACCACCTCGGCCAACAAGTCGCTTTCCGCACTGCATTCCAGGATGCCGGTCGTCGTCGACTTGGATGATGCGCCGCTATGGCTCGGAGAAATGGGCAAGGGCGCGGCGACGCTGATGAAGCCGGCGCCGGACGATTTTTTCGAATTTCACCGCGTATCCACCGCTGTCAATTCCAACCGAGCGCAAGGGATGGAGCTGACTAGGAAAATAGACGCATAGCTCGTTTGCTTCCGGCATATCGATCGCCTGAGCGCAGCATAGCTTCACTTCGATTTTTTACTTGATTTTAGCGAATTTTTTCGCAACTCCTAGCATGCTATACTATGCAAGGAGGATGCTCAAATGGATGCGTTGCAATTCCCTGAACGCAGAATCGAATCGTCGCGCGGTCTCGCCAACGCTCACTACGTGTCCAGCGACCGTTACTACGAAGAGAGGGAAGCTCTGCTGTTTTCGTCCTGGTCCGGCGCTGCCGTTGCATCCGACGTTCCAAATCCCGGCGATGCGGCGCCGATTGATTTCGCCGGAATGCCGCTCCTTTTGCTGCGCGACCACGACGGCGATGTGAAGGTTTTCCAGAATACATGCCGGCACCGGGGTATGATCCTCGTAGAAGAGAAGTGCAATCTAAGGGGCACCATCAGGTGCCCGTACCATAGCTGGTGCTACAATCTGGACGGCTCGCTAAGAGCAACCCCTCATGTCGGCGGTCCCGGCAGGAATTTCGACGAAAACGTCGACAGGCGAAATCTGGGGCTTTTCGAGGTGCGATCCTGCGTTTGGCGGGATATCGTGTTCGTCAACATATCGGGCGACGCCCCCGAGTTCGACGAATACGCGAAAGTCATCAAGGATCGCTGGAAGGAACATGAAGGCAAGCCTCTCTATGCTGGCCCGGGCTCGTCCAGCTTCGAGTTCGACGTGGCTTGCAACTGGAAGCTCGCCGTCGAAAATTATTGCGAAAGCTACCATTTGCCCTGGATTCATCCCGGCTTGAACAGCTATTCCAAGCTTGAAGATCATTATCACATTGAAGAACCGGGCTTGTTTTCAGGGCAGGGTACGCTGGTGTACAGGCAAATCGTCGGCGAGAAAGGCGAGCGGTTTCCGGATTTCGACGGGCTTTCGGAATTCTGGAATGAAGGCGCGGAATATGTTGCGCTGTACCCGAACGTGCTCCTCGCTGTTCAACGCGACCATGCCTATGTTCTGCTTCTTTTGCCTCAAGGCCCGGGCCGAACCATCGAGCGCGTGCAGATCTATTATCCCTTCGAGCCGGAAACCCGGCCGGACCTGGCCCAGCTTATGGAGACCAATGGGAAGCTGTGGTTCGGCGTGCTCGGAGAAGATTTATTCGTTGTCGAAGGAATGCAGCGAGGACGGCACGGAGTTATGTTCGATGGCGGGAAGTTCGCGCCCAAGATGGACGGGCCGAATCACCTGTTTCACCTTTGGGTGGCGGATAGAATGTTAGCTCGCGGCCGGCGAATGGCCGCCGAGTGAATCTCGATAAACTCAATCGGTCCGTACTCGCCGCCCACGCGTCAGGAGACGGAGTCGCCCTGGCGCAGCTCTACCAGTTCGCCGGAAACGAATTCGTCTCCGCCGGCAGCATAGACGAGGGGTGTTTTTTTCTTACTCAGGCCTATGTCTACTCTTTAGAATTCGGTCTTGAATCCGCCGAGGAAATCCGAATCGCGCTGATCGAGCACGGGCGAGAACGATAAAAGCCGGCGGATAGGTTCGGCCGACGGCCGGGGCGTGTCCGGCGGCATCAAAGCTACGCGAACCGGCCAAGCGGTCGAGGAGCTCAGGGAGCTCGCTTGGAAATGAAGTGCAAAAACCAGGCCCGGCGGCTGCGGCCAATGCGCGCGCGCTTCAAGGCGAATGGAGTCGCGCCAAAATTGCCTAGGCGTCTTTCGGCGGCCCGGTAGCAGCTGGCGCCGAAGCGCCTGCCGTTCTCGAAAGTCTCGCGCAGGAGCGGCCCGATTTTGAACCTGTCCCGCCAGTCGTTGGCGAGGCGTGCGGCGGCCAAGCCGAGGCTGTTCGATGCGAGGATTCCGGCCTTGACCCGGGGAAGGGCGAGCAAGCGGGAGTTTCGCAGTTGCATGTGGCGGTTGCGCGTACGCTCGCTCCAGGCCGATCCATCTGTCGCATACCGGCAGGTCCCGGGCGCAGTCCTCGAACAGCAGGCAGCCGACGCGGCGGCTGGATTCGTCCAGTAGGAAGTAGCGGATGCGGCAGCCGAAAGGCTTGCGGTTGACGAGAATGTAGTGGCGGTCGCCGAGGGCGATCCACGATTGCCTGTCCTCGGCGCGTTCGACCAACTCCAGCCGCGCCTTGCTCAGTTCCGATAGTGGCGCTGATCTCCGGCGGAGGGTCCGATGCCGCGCTCCAGGCCGCCATGCCGCCAGGTTCGCGAACCATGTTCTCCCGAATCGGTGGCAGCGTCAGGATCCCCTGCTTCTTCAGCGTCTCGATAATGGCCAGGCAGGCATTGATCTTGCCGTCGCCTTTGCCGGTGCGCCAGTCGGGGTGCTCGCAGAGGATGCGGGCGAGGTCGTTGCGGCAGGGATGCGAGGCGTTATCGAGAAATTCCTCAGGCCTGCGCAAAAGTCAATTTTTTTCGGATTCGAGGAAGATATATTCTGCGGATTCCGGCACGGGTGCGAGCATCGCTGCGGTTATCGGTGCTGACCGAAGTGTCTCGGATGAGAGTTTGCGGATGTTTTCCGGCGAATCGCCGGCTGCGGGCGCAGCGATCCTTC
>Ga0209544_1001084_pt1 | contig 31963 bp, 30 predicted proteins | sample MesohylPK_FD_187297 | JGI IMG/M metagenome (GOLD analysis project Ga0209544, IMG submission 187297) | Host-associated microbial community of the marine sponge Aplysina aerophoba from Gulf of Piran - sponge mesohyl, lysed by proteinase K... | ecosystem: Host-associated > Porifera > Sponge >... | reverse complement strand
ATAAAGATCAGAAAGTAGAAAAAGGAAATGAGAGTGATGTAGAAGCAGTGTCTTCTGAGGATCAAGGCACCATGATTGCTATGGAGATATCTGATGATGAAGAAGAGGAATATGTTCCTCTTTTTGAGACCTCTGTCTCTGGTTGTGCAACTTCTGGCGATACAGGGTGTGGTGATTCATGCACTAATCGTGTACTCCAAATGCTGATTAATAGTTTCTTGGATAGCGGTAAAAATCGAGCCGCTAACCAACGCAAATTGATTGAACGCCTCGATGACATAGAAACAAAGAGTGCGATAGGTGAGACTCTTAGCGAAGATGTGCAAAAAGAGAGGGTTAAAATCCATGCCATATTGAAGAGTTACCATCGCACTAGAATGCGCTTCCTTTTGTCTCTAGTAGACGTACAAAAAGTGACGCTTGAAAATATAGCATCTGTGACTCAGATAAGAAAACAAAGCATGAAATCAAAAGAGGAAGCAGAAGCTTCTGAAGCTCATTATTTGTTAAAGGTTCACGATCAGATAGATCAGGGAACAGCAAGCTCAGATACTATTGTTAAGGTGCTGGCGAGGCGTGAGCATGAGAGGAAGAAACATGCTAGTGCTCGGAAGCAAGATCGAGAAAGAAAAAGGACTCCTGCCGATGCGGGTGCATTGGATGAAGAGAGCACTACATCCCAGAATAAAAGGTTAATGACTCCTCCTTCACCACCTGATCCTGTCAAATGATCGTGATGAAGATGCAGACAGCACCACTTAAGTGCCACCAATGATGTCAAAAAGCACTATGCTCGATGAGCAAATTTTTCCAGACATGGAGACTGATGCCGTTGATCAAGGATGTGCCGAAATTGCAGAACCAGATTCTGCTCAAGCGAAAAAAGTAACACTTGCGTTGCTTAAGTTTTTCAAGGGCGGTAAACGACGCGCTGATCCATACCAAGAATTGATTGCGTGTATAAATAATGGAGAAGCGTCGCCTGCAGATAAGAGGGCCGCTACGCAGCAATTGTTACGCTACGACCTCACCAGAAGGAAACGCTGTTTAGAGATAATGCAAAAAGAAAACGTTACGCTTGAGAATATAGAGTGGATAATTCAGACTATGCAGCAAGCGAAACAAGTGTCATTAGTATATTTCGAAATTGATCGTACAAAAGAAGCCATTCAGAAGATCAAGGAGAAGGCGGATGAAGCAAATTGTACGGTTAAGGATTTGATGGAGGATGCGCATGTCCAGAGGACAAAACGGAGGAAGATTAAGAGCGATAAGTGGCAGAGCCTTCTAGCCAATGAATCATTTGATGAGAAAGAATCACGCTTGGCACAACAGAGAATGAGAGCGAGTAGGCTGCGCATATCGAGAGGTATAGTACCTAGACCAGGCAGTGATCAATATGTAGACGTAGAAGAGTGTTCAGATGAGTCTGATGCTGCAATAGAGTAACTCCATTTAAGTGTGTTTATTTTCTTATGTTTAATGTTTTTTTGCGATAGTCATTCTGAATAAAAATACAGTTAAGGATTGGGAGGCAGAGCCTTCAGTATTTAAAAATATACAATAGTATAGTATTGTGACATATGAATAATATATTGAGTTTACGAATACAAATATTACTGCTGTAAAGGCGATTGAAAGAGATCAGAAATTAAATCAATCAAGGAAGAAATCTGCCAGTAAGCGCTATAGAAGATAAAACAGTGAAAAGGATTTTGATAGCGCTGCCGATATGTAACTCAGGATGCACTCTAAGCCACCACAGTTGTTTTTCATATGCGTTCGCATCATTCCCTATGCATGTTCAAAGTTCCGCATAGGTTTTTGATGACTTTACAGTAGCAGTTTTTGCCGAAAAGAATGCTAGTAACATAATATATTGATTTTATCGTAAACATGGTAAAAATGTACTTACTATGCTCAATATATTTTATATACAAAGGGTGTTGTTTTTATGTGCGCTTGTGTTGCATATCGCAGATGGACCTGAAGGATCATCTGCGCTTTCTCCTCATGTTACACAGAGTTTGGTGTTGCGCCATTTGACGCATAAGCGTACCTATTGTGTAGAAAGTTTGGCTCGTACTTTGGATTGTTGAGGATGTAAGCGCAAGAGCTGCAATGGATTGATCAGATACGCTCAGAGCAAGCCTATGTGACAAAATTAAGCGATTCCTTGGATTATGCAGCACTTGAAAAGTTTCTGCCAAAAGGAATGAAACCCTTGGTTGACCAAGAATTGATAAAAGGAAAACTTTAATTTATTATTTTTGGCGATGACGCTCAAAGATGTGCACGCTGAGATGATAAAAAAGCTCAGGAGTTAATGTTTCTGGGCGCGCAGATTCTGTGATGCCAAGGTGGTTCAATGAGTCTTGCGCGTGTGGAAATGATCCTTTAAGAATATTTTTCAGCTGCTTGCGTCTTTGTTGAAAACAAAGGTTTGTCAGTCGCTCCATATACCTGATGCCTTCTTTTGTAACAAAGTGAGGCACAGCCTTGCGCATGGATATGAGTGCGGACGTTACCTTTGGTTTTGGAAAAAACGATTCGGGACTGATGTCAAACAGGTAGCTAGGATTGGTTAGAAGTTGGAGTAAGACAGATAAGCGTCCGTAAGTTTTAGATCCTGGCTTGGCTGTGAGGCGTTCTCCCACTTCTTTTTGAACAACAAAGTTGGCTTCTACCAGTTGTGGGGCACGTAAGACATGCAAAATAATATCTGAGGTGATGTGGTAAGGAAGGCTGCCAATAATATACAAAGGGTCATCAGGAAGGGTGAGCCAGTTGAATTTAAGGATATCCACATGGTGCAGGTGCATATGCGCATGATGTAAAAACTTTTCTGTAATGACATCAACGCACCGTTTGTCGAATTCTGCGACCACAAATCGCCTGACTTTTTGGTGTACAAGGTGCTGAGTGAGTGCGCCGGTGCCAGGGCCTATTTCTAAGAGTGTGTCGTGAAGAGAAGGCGATAGTGAAGAGGCAATTTTCTTTTGCACTTTTTCATCTATTAAGAAATTTTGGCTGAAATGTCGCGAGGGTTTGATGGAGTCCATAATGATTAAAAGCTTTCGACCATTTCAATGTAAATATGTCCACGTAAAAAAGCCTTTTTTTGCCTCAAAATAGAAGAGGCGTCAATCAGAGATCGGGTGCTGTCGGCTGTTTGATCAGATTCGTTTTTGCTATCTAACATGAAAACATGTAGTGCGTTATCGTGGGCTACTACTGGTGACAGTGTGTGTTCCTGGAGATTCTGTACAGAGTTGCGCAAAGCTTCAGGGAAGCTATCCAGCGCTTCTTGTTCGTGCACTGTGAGGGTAGCATTATCAATTTGGTGAGACATTTGGCGCAAATCGTGTGATGATTGGCATGGAAGTTTCATAACGTTAAGGCGCTGGATGAGAGCAGTTTTTTGCTCAGAAGTGCCTTGAAGAGGAACGCTTAACTCTGTGACATTATAAAGCCATTGTGCTTTTGCTGCTTCTTCAGAAGAGCGTTTTCCGATGACATGATAAATGCAATAGTGTGTAGCGGTTTCAATCACTTCGGTTGTGCCTCCCAATGGAAGTTTTGCAACAAGTGTGCGTATGTCATCTTGTAGAATACTGTCTGGTATCCAACCTACGCGTCCGTTTTGGGTGGCAGATGGCACTGAAGAAATGCGTCCTGCAAGATTTGCAAATGGTACACCTTCTGCAAGTGCCTGACTGACAGCTTGGGCTAAACCATCTGGACTTCCGATTTTGCTTACGGCAATTTCTTCAAGAAGAATTTGATCGTCCTGAGCATTGTACAATGTAACGGCTTTTCTTTTTTGCAGAGCTGCGAGTTCCTTAGAGGCAATAGATCTCCATAGTATGTCGCCACGCAACATATTATGAACGTGTTCCATGGGCACATCGCATTTTTCTGTTAGATTTGTGAAGTGACCAGGACCGTACTCAGGAGAGTTTTCCATTTGTTCAACTACGGATGTGATTTCATCTTTGGAAATAACGGAACCTGTACGCGCTGCTATCTGCAAAATGACTTTTTCGTCAATGAGTGCTTCCATAGCAGATAGTTTAAGAGCCTTTTGTGCTTCTGCTGAAAGGTGTGGATATCGCCCTTCTGTTAAGAGCATGGCGCGTGCTGCGACATCTGCGGAAGTGATCACGACATCTCCTACAACTGCGACAATACTGACATTTAGCCTGGAAGGAGTGTCTTGCCACTCTTCTTCTAAAGAGATGGGCTTATTGAAATCAAATCGATAATCGCTACTTTGGGTCTCAGCGATATCATCACTTGAAATGACGAGGGGAACTTTTGGAGATTCTTGAGGAGGAGCTCCGGCTGGTGTTGCGAAGACGCACGTCGCATAAAATAATAAAAATAGATGAAAATACATACCTAAGTAATTGTGCCAGAATCTGATGCCACTAGTCAATGATTAACTGGCAACAAGGAAAGATATGATTTTGCTGACGTTAGCTTTCAGAATGGCCTTTATTCCACACTGCGCCTTTGAGGCTTGCAATAAGCTGATTATGTTGTTTGATCTCTTCTTCTGGTGCTGGGAAATTGCGTTTTGGAAATGAGCGAGAAATATGTTGTACAGTATTTTTTTGCTGCACATCTTGTTTGAATGCAAGAGAGCGTTGTGATCCGCCTACCAACTCCAAATAAACGCCTGAAAGAAGCTGGCAGTCAATCAAAGCTCCGTGCATGCTGCGTTGTTCAAGGCTGATATTAAACCTTTTACAAAGTGCGTCAAGACTTGCTGGAGCGCCTGGAAATTTTTTTCGTGCTAATTGAAGAGTATCAATGACTTTAAAATTAGGGAGAGGGTGGCGTAGGCGTTTGTATTCTGCTTCAATAAAGCCTATATCAAATGGTGCGTTGTGAATAACAAGAGGTGAATCTTCAATAAAATCTAAAATTTCTTTTGCGTAGTGTGCAAAAGGTGGGAAATCCTGCAGAAAATGAGAAGAGAGGCCATGAATGTTTTCGGCATCTGGTGAAATAGGTTGCTCAGGATTGATGTATGCTTGATAATGATTTCCTGTTGGTACAAAGTTTTTCAATTCTACGCACGCAATTTCAATAATACGTTCTGTTTTCGGCGAAAGCCCTGTTGTTTCTGTGTCTAGTACAATATGGCGCAAAGTTTGGTCGTGCATGATTCCTCATTATCATTCTAGCAATCATACTCTTTTCAGAAAACCCTATATGTGGGATAATAACCCACTAGGTGGTATATGAGAGCGCTTTTTATTTTTGTACTTTTTATTTTTTCTTTCCTTCAGGCTGTGGGCGTTCACCGTGCTGCCTGTCCACGTGATTTGCCAAATTATGTTAATGCCTTTGTGCAAACAGGCAAACTAAAATCCGGAAAGACAATTTTTTTAATGCCGTATCACAGTATGTATGATGTAGAAAAGCGTAAGCTAAAAGCAGACTTTGATGTTATTAGGCAAAATGTTGATAATAAAGACATTGATATAGCAACTATTGTTGAAATTGGAAAAGGTGAGGAAAATCATTGGCAAAACTTTGAAGAATCACTGCAAAAGAAAGACGATGCGGCCGTAGACTTGAATTTTGTGATTTTAGATGAAGATGGCAACTTTTGTGGATGTTGTGGTCTTTACTCCAAGAACATGGCAATCCACTATAACATTGCTCCTCACGCAAGGCGTAAAGGGTTTGGAAAAGCTGCATTGCATACTTTGGTGGAATTTGCACATAAATATTGGCCGAAAAAAGATCTGATCTTGTTTATGACAATGAATAATGAAGGTTCTGCTAATGTTGCCAGAAGTGCTGGTTTTGTGCCTTTGATGGAAAAAGGAAAACAAGTTGTAAAAACACACAAAGAGCGCCCTTACAAATATTTTGTTTTGCGCGCTTAGTGATTGTCAGCTTTGTGAGAATGGTGTTAATCCTAGGAATGACCCATCTGAAAACAGAAGTCCCTCGGGAGGTTTTGCAAGACACATGCCCAGGCCAATATTATTGTGGGCTACAAGGACAGATCCTATAGAGTTTTTAGATTGATCAAGAATTGCGCAGGTAGGGTGCAAACTTTTTCCTGTGATCGCAAAAATCCGTTTGTTGATAGACCCTGTGAAGCGTGTGCGCGTTATTAACTCTTGCCCAAGATAGCATCCTTTTTCCCATGCTATGCTTTGCATTTTATCAAAATTATAATGCAGAATGATGCTTTTTGGAGGTATGTTTTCTCCCTCCGCGACGCCAATAAGATAGCGTGATTTTGTGATGCTCCAGTGTTGTGTTGGAGTATCTGCTTTTTTGTAATCTGCTAATGACCACCAACCTAATCCCTGATGGCGTGGATCACGAAAGGCGTGCGTGCCTTTAATTTTTTCCATGGATCGCACGACACTGTGTGTATGTGGTGTGAGTGTCAAAGGATGCAAAAGTGCATAATGAGTGATGTGTTCTGTGAGGTCGGACAGCGAATATATAGGAGTGCACAGCAGAATGCTTTCTTTGTTTGCAGAAACAATCACTGCTTCAGCAATGAATTTTCCTTTAGCATTGAGAAAGGCGCCGTGTTTTGCATGCTCAACTGCATTGGTGAACAGGCCATCAATAAAGAGGTTGCATTGTACATCTTGTTCTTGCGTTTGAATGCGCAGAGTAGTCCACGTGGAATCATGATTCATGATTTATATACTAACCACTTTCTGAGCGACAGGTCAATGTTCCATATTTTACATATGGTGGTTCGTAGTGTTAGAATTGCGGTGGAGAGGCTATGCTATCGTTTTATAAAATTTTCACGGCAATTTTTGTCTGTGCTCCGTGTATTTGTGGTGTGCTGGTGCAACCACCAGTCCAGTATCATGCAGGCATGTCAGGGGCCCCTTTTGGAGGCCCTTCTTTTGGTGGAATGTCAGGAAATTCTTTCGCCCCAGGATTTCCAGGACAAGGCATGACAGGCCAAGGATTTCCAGGACAAGGCATGACAGGCCAAGGATTTCCAGGACAAGGCATGACAGGCCAAGGATTTCCAGGACAAGGCATGACAGGTCAAGGATTTCCAGGACAGGGCATGACAGGTGCGCCAATCGGTGCTGGAGGAGCTCTTTCAGAGTCTTCTCATTCGAGTGGCGATGCGTTTGAGGGTGCTAACGGAATTTCTGATAATGCCAACTATCAGGTGGGGCACCATCAAGCTATGTATCAGCAGGCTCATGTGCAGCAGCAGTTAGCCAATAGAGCGAATGCAGCCACAATTGTTGCCCAGGCAAAAAACCTGGAACAGTCTGTTGCAGGTATGAACTCTAGAGCGCTGTGGTACCTTCCCCCAGACGAGCTGGCGGATAAAAAAAATAAGTTGATGGCATTAGCGCAACAACTAGAAATTACAGAGTCAATGCAGCAATCAATGTCTAATGGTGCAGGATCAGGATATGCCGCAGGTGTAGGATATGCCGGTATAGGACATGCAGGCTCAGGATATGCCACAGGCATAGGAATGCCGTATATGGCGCGTGGCATGACCGGATCAGGGTTTGCTGCTCAAAGTGACGTGGTCTCAGATTTGGCCGCAGGTTTATCTAAGAAAATGCGCGTGCAAATAAGAAGAATTGAGGCGGTGGAGCGTGGAGATAATATTTTCCTCATTGACCCTACTGATGGACCAAAGCTTAAAAAGTTTGTGGAAGAGTATGAAAATGTTGATCTGAGGCGCCGTTCAGTTCGAGCCATGGGTCGCAGGCGTGCAGCGAAGCGTGTTGATAGAACGCATGAAGACGCTCGAGAGGAAATGATGGCGTTTTGGACAGAGAATGCTTCAGCTCTAGAGAAAGCTGCTGAGCGCAACCCAGGTATTAAGAGCCAAATCATTAAGCTTCTTAGCGCTATAGAAGCGGCAACGATTGAATATATGGATGACAATTTATTTACTTTGTCTACGCTTAAAAAATCTATTCTTTCTGGAACAGCAAGTAGTAAGATGAGAGGACAAAGCGCTTTGCGTAAGCAGTTGTCTGCTAACCCTCTAGGAAGTTTTGTAAAAGAGTTGGCAGTTTTGCAAATGATGCACGACTTTTTAGCTGATGAACCTTTTAGAAAATGGCGTTTGGCTCACCAGGCTGAAAAGAAGGCAAAGATGCAAGAGGCTTTTGATTTTCTCGAGAGCTCAGACACACGCTTTATTCAGAATTCGGAGAAATATCTGATGCCGAACTACTCCCCTGTTGACCTGGAAGACGGGAAGATGTTCCTATCACATTTAGGAAATATTTTGAAATTATCTGATGTGGATCTTGAAACTATAGATGATGTGGTTGATCGTATGATTCGAGACAACTGGAATATTCCTCACGACACTATAACAGATGCATCTCATATGGTGCGTGCAAGTCGTTTGAAGTTCGCTCTTTCTGTGTCACCTAAACATACAGTCAGGCCAGGCCAGAAGGCTTCTGTTAGATCACGTCTAAGTCGTGGTCTATCAAAAGCTTTTTCTGCTGGCGGATCTGTGCAGCAATCTGACTCTGTGAATATTAAGGTTATAGAAGCTGCAATTGTTGATGGTTTAGGCTGCTCTCATCTTGATGAAGATGGCATTCCTTTGCAGGAAGTGTATGCTTGGTATGCTTCATCTTTGTCAGAAGATAAGAGTAATGATTTATTAAACAAAGCGAAAGCTGTTTGGGATAAATGGGTATTAGCGTTAGAAAAAATAGGGGGCGACTTTAATACAATCAACAGAAATGTTTTCAGACGTGAGGATTTAGCTACTCTAGCAAAAGGCAAAGCACTTGGCTGGGAATGCCCAGATCAAGATACTTTGATGCAAATCTTGGAAAAACTTTACAACCAGGAAATCAGCGGTGTAACAGGACAGAGGCTTTCTGACGCACAGAAGCGTGATGTGATCAAGCAACGCTACGGGGGTGTTTGGGGGCTAGCTCTAGCACAAAATTAAAGGATCATGTATGTTTGGGCAAAAATATTTTTTCTCTTACTATGTTTAAGCGCTCCTTGTGAAGCTGGTGATTATGGTCAAACAGGGTCTGATTATGGCCAAACAGGATCTGATGATGCTGATGATGCTGATGGCGCTGAAGAGGAAGACTATGGCTTAAGCGATTTATTTGCAGAAGAAAACGAAGAAGGTGCCGCAGACGCCGATAAAGCAGAAGAGGATGCAGAGGCTGAGGAAAACGCCGAAGAAGAAAAAACTGAAGAAGAACCAGAAGACGACCCTGAAGATTCAGAGTCTTATAATGATGCCAAGAAAAAAGAGCGTGAAGCGCAAAAGCGCTTAGATGAAGCGGAAACAGATGAGGAGCGTGAAGCTGCTCAAAAAGATTTGGATGAAGCGAGCGCTGAACGTGAAAAACAAGAAAAAGTTAATAAAGAGTATCGTGAAAATAAGGATAAGAAAGCTCAGGCTGATGCAAAAAAAGAGCAAGCCGATAAAGAGCTGAAGGACTCGCAAGATGAGTTGGACAATCTGGAGGCAGAAGATCCGCCAGATGAAGAGGCGATTGCCGCAGCGCGTGCGCGTCGTGATAATAAACAAAACGCTGCAGATAAAAGAGAGAGTGAAGCGTCGGAGGCAGAGGCTGATGTGGCGGCGTCTGAAAAGCGTAACGCAGAAGAAAAGCAGAAGCAAAAAGACCTAAACGATAGTAAAGAAAAAGAAAAGGCTGCGCAAAAGCGTGTGGATGAAGCGGAAACAGATGAGGAGCGTGAAGCTGCTCAAAAAGACTTAGATAGTGCAAAGAGTGAACGGGCGGCAAAAGAGCAAGAGCAAGAATCTCCTAAACAAAAAGCTGATCGTGAAAAGCGCGAAGCAGATGAAGATTTACAAAAAGCGCGCGACAGTGGTGATCCAGAAGCTGTTGCTGCTGCTGAGAAAAAAAGAGATGCGGCTGATAAAAATCTGAAAAACGCTAACGCTAATGAAGCCAAGCTCGCGGATGCAGAAGGCGCTAAGCGTGATGCTGACACACGTTATGCACAAGCTGATAATGATATGGAGACAGCAAACGCGCGCTTAGCAGAAGCGGAGGCTTCAGGGGATCCAAAGCAAATTAAAGCGGCCAAAAAAGCTCAAGCAAAAGCAGAAAAAAATATGAAAAAAGCGGCACAATCTCGCGATCAAGCTAACGCCTCTTTAGGTAATGCCCGCAGCGCAACGGAAAACGCTACTGATACCGCTAATCGTGTGCAGCGTGAAAAAGCACGCGCAACCAGTGTGGCCCAAAGTAATTTGCAACAATCTTCTGCACGTTTGTCGCGCGCTCAGTCGCAGTTAGCGTCTGCAAAAAAAGCAGGTAATCCTAATTCTATTTTATCTGCTCGTCGTCATGTTGCTTCAGCGCAAAGCAGATTTAGCCAATCGCAATCTCACATGAATAAACTGAATGGTGTGACGAGTTCTGGGGGGCGTTTAAATCGTATTATGACTTCTGCGTCAAGACGCGTACCATCTATTAAAGAAAAAATTCAAGCTGCTCGGCAGCGTCGTGAGGCGAAAAAGCGCTTTAAGGATGCGCAGGAACAAAAAGCGCAGCAACAAGCACTGTCACATCAAAAAGATCAGCAACGAGCGCAGTTGCAGAATATGAAGCTTATGTCTGAAGCACAAAGAGCGCAGTTTGCACGTATGTCTGAAGCGCAAAAAGCGCAGTTTGCGCGTAGTGGTGCAGCCGGGGCGCGCGGTGTAGATGTCATGGGAGGAGCGGTATCTTCTGGTGGATCCTTGCCTCCTAGCTCCTCCTCGTCGACCACTTCTGACTCTCCTACCACTTCTGACTCGTCTGATGCAGGCGAGTATGAGTACGTGGATGAGGAAAAAACGGATGATAAAAAAGAAGACACAGAACCTGATGCGTCTGAACAAGAAGCAGAAGGGTCAGAGGCTGCTAGTGCTGCTGATGATAGCGCAGAAGGGTCAGAGGCTGCTAGTGCTGCTGATGATAGCGCAGAAGGGTCAGAGGCTGCTAGTGCTGCTGATGATAGCGCAGAAGGTGCGGAAGATGCTGTAACAGTAGAGGGCGATGAAGACTCTCCAGCAGAAGATGTTGCACCAGAGCCAGAGTCAGAAATGGTAGGCGATACGCCAGCACCAGATGCTGCACCGGATCCGGAGGTGGTGGATGCTGTGCCCGAGCCTGCTTATAGTCCTGAAGCCGTATCTGCGATATTGGATGAGCACAAGCAGCAAGAAGAGAAAAGCGCAGATTGGACATACCATGATCGTCCAGAAGGTGAGGCAAAAGTAGAGCAATTGGACAATGCTCTTATGGATTTGCGCTCGCAATTAGAAGAGAAGAATGCTGAGATGGCGGAAAAAATAGGGGCTTCTTTGGAAGAAGCGGGTCAGCAAGCAGAGCAGCAAGCAGCACAGCAAGCAGAGCAGCATGCGCAGGAAATAGCAGAAATGAAAGCTATGATTGAAGAGTTGGAAAATAAGCGTAACGAGATTGCGGCGCATAATGATGAATTTGGCACAAGCGTTGAGATGAATCCAGGCGATGAGTTGGAGGGTGGTTTTGTGGATGAGGTGGCCAAAGAGATGGGTTTAGAGCGTGCGGGAGGATACTTTACGGCGGATGAGGGTGATTTGGTGCAAGATGTGCGAGGGTTCCTATTCTTTAATGCTTTGCCTGTTGAGCAAATGATTCGCGCTAAGAAGACGAAAAAACGCATGTCTAGAGAGATTGATAACTTGTCGCGTTATGGGAAGTTTTAGATGGTTGCGGGGGCAGGATTCGAACCTGCGATCTTCAGGTTATGAGCCTGACGAGCTACCTGGCTGCTCCACCCCGCGATACATATAACTATAGCAAATTAAAAATAAATCCACAAGGGTTTGGAGTGAAGTTTTAAACCGTTATACTAGGGTGGAGGGTGTGATGTGGAAAGATAGGCTGCGCCATTTGGTGATGCAACAAATTATGTTATTAAATTTAAGCGTCGCTTTGATGTGCACTGTGGCTGTGATTTTTGTCGCAATTACAGAGTGCGATCATCTTTTTGTAGTATTGTTTTCTTTTTTGCTAACCGCAAAGTCTTTAATCTTTATGCGGATGATGCGCAGAAGAGACCCGCTATGACTTGGATTCATGTTATCAAACCTTTTTATTTAAACCTTCCTTGCTGTGGACATCATGTTTATGATGATAGTTTTGGCATTAACCATACGCCACCAGAGGAGTCCAATGTTTTGGTTATTTCGGGGTCTGTTCCTGTATCGGCGTGGCCTCTTATCCAAAACATTTACCAAAACATGCAAAAGCCTTCCGCCCTTATTCGATTGGGTTTTGGAGGAGAGCACCTTTATGGAGAATGGGTTCCTGATTTAGGTATTGTTCCACATGTAATACTGCCTGGTTGCCCGGTAACGAAAGATGTAGTCACCGAGGCTTTTGAGCGTTTAATGGAGTATAGGTGATGAGCCATGATGCAGCGGTTGCTTATATCAAGCAATATAAAAAAATACGTGTGCAGGTATCGGTGGCGTGCGATGCTGTTGTTCTTTTTTTAACACAAAAAGATTTGTTAGCAACAGCTCAACTTTTAAGCGATGATACCTTGCGTGTAAATATTTTGTTGGATATTTTATCTGTTTGTTACTCAAAAGAGAAAACTATCACCTACATAGCTTATAGCAGTGTACACGCTATGCGTTATAGGATTTCTTTTTTATGGAATGGTGACCCTATTCCTAGTTTGAAGAAATATTTCCTCAATGCAGGATTGTTGCAAAAAGAAGTCTGGGAAATGGATGGTGTGACCTTTTTGGATATGTATGATAAGCCAGTAGTGCGACATTTAGTCCCTATTCTCTCTGATAAAAACAGCTCTGTTGTGTGGCCGCATGAACATCACAGTAATTTGCTTTTGATACACGCTGAAACAATAAATGGCGTCATAGAAAAATCTTTTTTGCAAACAGGCTTTTTGCACCGCAATATTGAAAAGCTTCTGGAAGAAAAAACATTTCTTCAGTACCCTTTTTATATGGGTCGTGTGGATCAACACGCAGGCATACTGCAGGAGTATAGTTGGGCTAGAGTGGTGGAAGCCTTGTTGGGCATGCGGGTGCCAAAGCGTTGCGAGCTAGCACGTTTAGTGGTTTCCGAAATTGTCAGGCAAATGCATCATATTCGCACAATATTTACTGTAGCTAAAGAAGCATCATTTTTGATTTTAGGTCGACTATACTTTTCTCTCGCAAAGATTTTTTCTGATGTGATGTTTTTGGTTAAAGAAAATGTTAATGGATACTATATTTTTCCAGGCGGAGTAAAAAGTGATGTCAGTGAACATGCTGATCTGTTACATTTATGGTTGAAGAAATCGGATGAATTTATAGATTTCTCGGAAAAATGGTGCGTAGGTACGCGTACATTTTATGAGCGCACAGCTCACTTGGGGTCACTGGGTGAAAGAGAGGCAATGTCTTTGGGTTGCACTGGTCCTGTATTGCGTGCAACAGGAAGCCATTATGATGTGCGTGTGATGCACCCGTATGATGCTTATGCTTACATTAAACCTAAAGTGGTCACGCACTCGGGTGGCGGTGCGTATGCACGCATCATGGTTATGATGGAGGAAGTGCGAGAAAGTGGCCGCATGGTGCGCGAAGCTTTGGAGATGATGCGGGATACAGACCCAGAGTATGTGAGCGCATCTGGGGTGTGCGTTTTTGCAAAAAACGATATATGGACGAAGCCAGTTGCAATGATACGGCATTCGCGATTGCATAAAAAAGGTTATGAAATTTCTGGTGAATGCTACCAAAGCATAGAAGGTCCCAGTGGAGAAAAAGGGATATTTCTTGCATCAGATCAGGCAGGTGTTTTGAGAGTCAAAATACGACCCTCCACACTTCCTCATGTTGTTGCTTGGCCGTTGCTATCCAAGGGTGTGGCGCTAAAAGATCAGAATGTTTTATTAGCATCACTAGGATTTTCTGCAACAGAAGCTGATCGCTAAACAGTTTCAGGGTATAGTAGGGGGTGGGTGCTATTTCAGATTTTTCTTATATTTCAAAAGTACTTCTTGAAAAGATTGAAGACATTTTGTCCTATGATCTCTTAGGTGACAGCGATCGCGCGCTTTGTGACGTTCTGCTTTTGCTACAAGAAGAGGGTGCCCTCACTGAAGAAGTGGTGCCCCTCGTAGCCAATCTTTTATCTTTGCCAGAAAATTCTGTGTGGCAAAGTATTGCGAGCTCTCCACTTCTTTCTTTGGAAACACACACAGTGCAGATATGCGACGGCTCATTATGTGCCCTGATGGCCCCGTGTGCGCTAATAAGCGCTGCCAAGCACTTTGTTCAGCAGAATGATCTGTCCATTTCTGTGAAGAAAACAATGTGTCTTGGTGAATGTGAGTATGCTCCCGTGGTAAAAGGTTTGAAACAAACTTACGGAAATGTAAATGCAAAAAGCTTGTGTGATCTTTTGCAAAAGGAAGACAAAGATGCAAAAGAGTGACAGGATTTTTTCGAACATAGTGGATAAAAACACTATTGCGTATCTTTGGAGTTTTGCAAAAGAAGATTGGGCACCCTTTATAGAAGCCTGTACGATTCCAGATGCAGAAGCTAAACTGAAGGATGCTTTATCAAAGTTTCCCATTTTAGATAAAGGTATAAAACCTTCACATTTTACGAATGATTTGATGGCGGTATTGCCAAAAAGCTTTATTGTGGCAAATGCAGCAGAAAGCTTTCCGGGCCATTGGAAAGATAATATTTTAACAGAATATGAGCCCCATAAAGTTTTGATGGGTGTTGCGCTTGTGTGTTTAGCCACAAGGTCACATCATGGTTGTGTTGTTGTGCATGGAAATGCCAAAAAAAGCTATGAATCGTTGCGAAAGGCAAGAAAACTAGCCTATGAGAAAGGACTGATAGGACCTCAATCGTCAAGCGCTATTACCATTAGCATTCGGCGAAGCAGTGGTCTATTGTCCTGCGCTGAAGATACTGCTCTTTTGGCTCATCTAGAAGGAAAGCGCCCTTTACCAGAAAATAATAGAAAACTTTTTAGAAAGACTGCTTTTGTGAGAAATGTGGAAACATTTGCATCATTGGGAGGTTTGCTAAAAAAAGGGTATAAGTGGTGGAAGGATAAAGGTGTGGAGCCATGTGTGGGAACAAAAATATTTTCTATTTCTGGTCGTGTGTCAAATCCCACTGTTTTTGAAGAAGAGTATGGTGCTGGTATGATTGCATGCATTGAAAATTACGCTGGTGGTGTGCAGAACTCTTGGAGTGATGTGCTTTGTATTTTTCCTGGTGGTATTTTTTCACAACCTCTATCAGCGCAGTTTTTTCAAAAAGCATTTTTGGATGAAGGGTGTTTGAAAAAGTTGGGATCTAGCTTGGCTGGTGGCAGTCTTATTGTCTTAGAAAAGAAAGACTCTTTGTCAGATTTTGTTCACAAATCTCTCATGGCTTATCAACAAGAAAGTTGTGGCATGTGCCCTTCTTGTCATGGTGGTATTTCTTATGTGCGTGATCAAATTAACGACGATGCTCCGGAAAAAGAAATCAGAAAAAATATTGATTTTATAGAGAATAATGCTTTATGCTCGCACGGTGTTTTTGCAGCGCAGTTAGCCAGAAGTTTTTTGCATAAAAAATGGAGAGGCCTTTAGTGTCGCAGGTAACCATTTACATTAATAGTAAGCCCATTGAGGTTTCAACATTAGCGGATAATGTTTTGCACGCTAGTATTTTAGCTGGGAATCCTTTATCCGAATCTTGCTATCATAATGGTTTGAAAGCGGTGCACTGTACGGGGTTTTGTGCTGTATATTGCCGTGCAGAAAAATCAGTAATGGCTGCATGTAAATTAAAAGTTTCCGCTGGTATGTATATTGATACAGAGCATAAAAAAGTGAGAGAAACATGCCAACGTCTGCTCACATTTTTGCTGCGCAACCATCCTTTGGAGTGTCCTGTATGTCCTAAAAATGGAGAATGTTTTTTGCAAGATGCGGTGATGCACTATGGTGTGTGCAATGAGCAGGTTATGCAGTTTTCACATATTAAAAAAGAGCAGAAATTTGGACAATTTCTGACAACATCAATGAATAGGTGCATATCTTGTGGCTTGTGTATTTCTTTTGCTCAAGATGTTGTAGGATCCAATATGATCGGCGTTGGGTATATGGAGAAAGGATTGGAGTTGTTGGGTTTTGGAAATGCGAACTCTCCCTCTATTCTTTCAGGTAATTTATCCGATGTGTGCCCTGTGGGCGCTATTGCAGAAAGAATGACGTTACGTGGCATAGGCGCTAAAAGAATACAGACGTTTGAAGGATTAGATTTGCATGATGGTTGTGCAACACCTTTAAGCATAGGGGTGGCTGATGACCGGATTATTTTTGTAAAGCCACTTAAAAAAGAGGGAAGATATCGATGGATTTCTGACAAAGCGCGCTTTGGATTTGATGGATTTAGTGCAAATCGTTTAACTCAGTCAACTGTGAGCGCAAATAATAAAAAAATTGTTTCATCACTCCATAAGATAACGCATTACTTATGCGATATTTTAGATCGAGCAGGTAGCGACCGCTCTTGCTTACTGCTTGGCCCCTTTGTTGATTTAGAAACATTATTTGTTTTAAAGAAATTTTCGAAAAAGTTTGGTATTAAGTATATTAGCAGCCATTCTAAAAAAATACCTATGGCTTTTTCTAAATATTCTTCTGCATATACATTCGGCGGAAAACTATCCAGATTGTATGAAGCAGATGCCATAGTGATTGTAGGTTTAAGGCCTATACAAGAGGCGCCTTTGCTGCATACAATGCTGGTGGATCATTATCGCAAGAATGGCACCCCTATATTGGCCATGAGCCACCCATTTTTTATGCCCTATGGAAAAAACGTTGGGCCACAATCTGCGCATCTGGGCGCGATGCTTTCAGGAGCAAGTCCATATATGGATATGCTCCTGAAAGCGCAAAAACCATTATTTATTTGTGGGTATGACGCTTTAAGTTCGCACTATGCGGATGCTCTTTATCAAGCGGTGCGCATTGTGGCTATGACGCATAGCAAAGACCCATCTTGGAACCCGATTGCGTTTATACCGCCAAACACAACATTTGTTGGACAGTATGATATGCAGTTGTGCGATCAAGGTTCTGATGGGCTAACGGGATATGGAATTCAAAAATCTTTGCAGACAGGATATTTGAAAATGGCTTTTCTTTTTGGATTTGACCATGTGCCATCAGGGATAGATCAAAAGTGTTTTGTTGTTTATCAAGGCACACATAAAACAGCTGCTTCAAACGTAGCGCGTGTGACGATACCTGCTTATTCACATGTAGAAAAAAATGGTCTTTACGTTAATGCTGAAGGACAACTGCTGCGTGCGCAAAAGTCCGTGGAACCTTTAGAGGGCATGTGCGATACGATTGGTTTTCTGCAAGGAATGATGCGTAACGTTGATGCGCAGTACTACGCTCAGGATCGTCTGGAAATAGGAGAGATGTGCTACAGATATTATGCAGAGCATTATGGAGAAAGTGGAGAAAAGCGCGTGCAGGATAAATCGACTCTGACACCCGTAGAGGTTGTGCCAGAGACATGGGGTACATCTTTAAAGCATTATTATGCCACAGACTCTCTTAGTATGGCTTCCCAGAATTTGCAGAAGAATGCAAAAAAAATGTTATGGCATAACGAAGAGGAAGGGGTATGGTAGTGTCTAGTGCGCATTTTTTTCTGTGTTTATATCTCCATGTTTTTTTGTCTTATGCCATACAAAAAATGTTTTCTTCTCATAAGAAAATAAGAATCTCTGTATACAAGTATACATTTTTGGGGCCGTTTTTGCGTTTTGTAGAAAGATTATTTTTTATGATTATTGGAGCGTGTGCGCTGATTGCTGTATGGGGTGTGTTAACGCATTTGTGTTTAAAAAGAGCAGCTTTTCTTTATTTCTGTGGCTTGCGATTCGCGATGATGCTGTTCGTTGCCCTCATATCTCAAGGAGAAAAAATATTTTTTATAGAAAGGACTGCATCTTGGTTTCTTGGAACATTGTTAGGATGTTGTGTGTTTGGTGTTTATTTGTATGGTGCAGATTGTATGGGGAGAGATTTGGTGTTGTGCATTGTGATGATGTTTGTTCCTTATATGGATTCTGTTTTCACCTATAATATTTTTGCTGAAGAAAAACAGAGATTTTTCCAAAAGCCGTTTTTTCTTTACCTGTATCAATCAGGCATGGCTTTTGCCTTAGGAAACATTCTGAATCAGCCTTGGGGGTATGTTGTTAGCGTTATTTACATTTTGATTGGTGCTACACTTCATCAAATTATACCAGCAGTCTTTTCTTGGACTAAAACTACGATCTATATACTTGCAGCCATGGTAGTTGTTGGTAGTTTAGGTATTGCCATGAGCATTTTTCGTATGGGGGTTTTGTATCTCACTTAGTCACTCGCATGTTATGATAGTAGAGGGGACGCATGCAAGCATTGATTAAGCGTTTGACGAAACGCATCAAGAAGAAGGGATTTATTCCTTTTGTCAAAAGGTTGCCTGTGCTGCATCGTTATGAATCTACTCAAGAAGGTCGCTGCGTTGGTTGTGGAATATGCGCAGATATTTGTCCGGCACTTGCTATAAGTGTGGAAGCTTCTGTGCAAAAGGACGGTCTCACTAATGTGGAGGAGTTTCTCTTTGATACAGGGCGCTGTGTGGATTGTGGATTGTGTGTGGAGGCGTGCCCAGTGAGCGCTATTGATTTTATCCCTCTGCAAGCTGATAGTGTTGTGTATGGACAGGTTTTGAATCAAGAAGAATTGTTGGAATTGGGAAAGCGTAAATCATGATAAGTATGCTGAATTTTTCCTGTGCCTTAGTTGTTTTTGGCGCGTTGTATTCTTTTTTTACAAAAGGAAGGCAGCGCTTTTTTGCAGAGATGATTACTGTTACGGGCATGATTCTTCAATGTGTGCTCTCAGGTCAGGATATGCTAGCTTTGTTGTTTGCGTTTGGTTTTAGCTTGCTTTTTATCATTGCGTTTTCTTTAACGCAAGAGAAGGACTGTTGGGGTGATTGGCGCGCGCTGATTGCGGTTATTTTTGTCTTTGTTGCTACGATTTTTTTCCACGACACTTCTTCGTGTTGTGCGAGGAAAATGCACAACGCTTTTATGATTCTTTTGCGCGATCATAGAGAAGTTCTCCTATTTTTAATGGCAATGTTTTACGCGATTTTTCTTCTCTGCTTGCAAGAAAGTGAAAAGACTTCTTTGAACACACTAAAAAACAAAGAAGGTCAAAAGATATGGAAATAATCTCACTGACTCTTTTCCTTTGTGGTGTGATCGGTTTTTTTGTTATGCGCGGATCTGTACGCGTTTTCTATATTACTCTTGTTGCTATGAGTGCGTGTTGTGCCAACATACTCACAAGCTGGTGGCCTGAAGGTCACTTCTTATTAGTGACCTTTATGCTTTTTTATCTGCTTGCTGCCTTAATGGTGTGTGCATTTTTTGTGAGGAAGCAATGATAGACGTTCGTATTTTTTGTGATATATATACGCTGTTTTTTCTTGGGTCAGTGTGTTTGGCCTCTTTTATTTATTTCTCCATGAAGGATGCGGTGTGGTGTGCACTGAGTGCTTCTGTTCTTTGGGGAGGATTGGTTTGTTGTTCAAATGTATACAGCGTTGTGTTTACACTGTGTAGTTTTGCGATGCTTGTGCACAAGAACTTTGAGAGGCCGAAAACCATAGCGTTCTTTTTGGGATTTTGTGTCTGTGTGGGCACCAATTATTATTGGGGATGCGCTGAAACAACACTGCTTGCATCTTCCTGTGTATGGATTGGGGTTGCACTGATGTATACGCTGTGCAACACATGCAAATCAAAAGATCACCTTATATTTTATATGGCTTTGAGCATTTCTGTGGTGATGATTTTCGAAAAATTTTATGTTTTGAGTCCATGGCTTGCGTGTGGTGGAGCAATGCTTTTATTTGTAAGAGCGCTTTTTAGCGCAGTGGTTTTAAATTTTCAAACAACAATGCTGTATAACATGGTGGCGGCTATGGGCGTGTGTTACGTTTATCGCGATGCGGTGGTGCTATACGATTGTTGGAGAATTGCATTTGGTTTGATTGCTCTGCAGCCAGCATGCCTTTTTTGGTGTGCTGGAGCATTGCCGCTGAAACCTATATACAAAGCTCTGAGCAACTATGTTTGTTTGATGGGTGTTGGAGGCGTTTGGGCCCCTCTTTTAATATCGTACAACCCTCATCATAGTGCACGCATTTTGGAAATGATTGTGCTAGCAACGCTAGGTGTCTCGCAAGGGGCGGGGTTGCGTGCGTGTGTATGGCCTAAAAATCGAGTAAACATCCAGTCATGCACTGCTGCGTTTGTGGCGCTTTTTGTTGTTGTGGTTGGTGCTTTTATGTTGTGGCTTAAAGTGTTGCCTTGCGCATGGGAAGGTGCTCAAAAATTAGCGCTTGTTGGTATGCTTTTGTTTTATATAGGAACTGTTTTTGTTGGATGGATGGTGCGCGGGCAAGGCGTGAGGCGCCTTGTTTCTACACCTAAAATGCCACGCCTCTCATGGCGTTGGCCTTTTGTGCTTTCGTTATCGCACACCTCTCCCAAAACAACATTTTTGTTAGTGGTTTTCTCCGTGACATTATGCGCGCTTTTGTGGGTGGTTTATGCCCCTTTATAATATAGCTTTGGGTATTATATGCTTTTATGCTTGTGGATCCTTTCTCTATAAGCGACAATTGCTTTTGAGTTTGGGGTCTGCGTTTTTGTGTATCTCTCTATTTTTGCCGGATTGGTGGTCTTTGGTTGCGTATTCTGGGGGTGTGATGTGCCACACTGTCAGGCAAGGATTGCGTGGATGGAGTCCGTATCGCTTGGTGGGTGTTATGCACCAAGCCCTTTTTCTTACAACAGTTTATTATGACTATGATCCTTCTCGCGGGGCTTTTTACGCTTGGTGTATTGCTTTGATTGGGACATTGTTTGCGAATGAACAAAACAACATAAAATGGACTGAGAGCTGCCTATTGGAAGTTGCACTTATTTTGTACTCTGCGTTGTTGTGTATGAAAACGTTGGTGCTAGAGCTGCCAGATAGCATGTTTTTTGTAAGCACCTTGTTTGTGGCTTTGTGCATTGTGGCGCGCGCTCTCTCTCTTGCGCATGTTATTTTAATTGTGATAGGTGTGATAGCGCAAGATTCTTGTGTGGTTATCATGGCTGGTATAAGTTTATGGCTGTATAATGCTTTTGATTGTATGATCTCCAAAGAACGTATGAGTATTCCTTTTGTGGCGCTTTTGCTCTTTGCTATGATTGCTGTGCTGCAGTGTGATGGGTTTGTTCTGTTGAGGTTAATGATGATGATGCTTTTGGCGTGTGTGTGCACTTTCGAGCGCCACCATAACCAAAGAATGCGATGGGATGTAGGAGTTCTGGTTTGTTTGTGTGGGTTAATTTTGGTAGGTAAGGTACAGTGGTTGAATTGTGTTACATTGCAGCACTTCTCTTAACCCTCACGCTGCGGTTGTTTGGTAATGCCTCTTTTTTTGAGGAATGGCGGCATACCTTGTGGGGAGTGGTGTTGTTTTCTGTGTGTGCGTGGTCTGTATGGGAAGGGCAGTATTTCTCTGCACTAATGCCGATAGGTTTGCTGATTCTTCCTTTATCAATTTGGGGGTTAGAGCGCTGCTTGCTGTATGCGATGACGCTAACGCTGTGGGGTGCTCACTTAGACAGCATCACCTCTGTGATAGGTATGACCTATGTGCTTTTCCTCTTGCATTATAGCGTTTCGGTGTGGAGAAACGTGCACAGTAAGCAAGACATCCTTCAAACATTTTTTATCATGACAGTGATGATGACTGCTATGGTCATAATGGCGCTCTTGCATCAATGTCTTTCAATGAAGGTGGTATTGGAGGATCGTTGGTCTTATCTCTTGTGCGCTTTATACATTCCTTTTATTGCGATGCCGCCATTTCCTGAGTCCAAGCGCTCTTATGAATATTGCTTTGACACACAAGAAATGGGGCATTGGATACTGCGTATTTGTGTGGGTGTATCGCTGTTCTTTTCTGCTCAAGTTGCGCACATCCATTTTGTTTGGATATTAGTTTTTCTTGCATGTATTGTAACCTATCTCTATAAACGCGGAAGCGTTTGGGAGCAGATGATGGTGTGCGGATGGCTGTGGATCATTGCCTCTTTTTATACTGTCCATATTATTCACGCTTGTTTTTTTTCTGCGCTGTTTATTTTGTTCTTTTTGGGAATTTTAAGCCTGAGGCGTTATCAAAAATGGAAAGAAGCCAGTTGGTTGCTTTTATGTTCCTTATATTTGCAACATATGTGCTTGATCCTCTATGTTTTGCCAGCTAACACTCTTTTGTTTGGCCATGCGCTTTTGTATGTTAGTATCGCGTTTACAATTTTTAGTATTTGCATATGCTTTGCGTTGCAAGGCTATGGTGTGCGGAGTGTTGTAAGAAAAAATAGCGGCGCTCTTGCTGTGCAAGCAGCTCTGTTTTTTTTCTTTGCAGGTTTGGGTGTTTTTTTGTTAGGAAAAGGTTATGCGCTATAGCTATTACTCTTCTTGTACATCCACCATGGACATAGGGCGTCAATTTGTATCAGAAAATCCATGCCACTCTCACACATTTGTAGCGCGCAAGCAGTCGTCCGGAAGAGGGCAGTTTGGTCGTTTATGGTTGTCTGAAGAGGAAAATTTGCATATGAGTGTTTGTTTGCGCAGTGACCTCAGTGCTCAGAAGATGGTTGTTTTGGCTTCTGTCATGATGGTGCGTGTATTAAAGCAATTTTGTCCCATGCAGATAAAATGGCCTAACGATCTTTATGTGGGTGATAAAAAAATAGCGGGCACACTCATTGAAACCCATTATCCGTGGCATATCGTTGGAGTTGGTGTGAATGTTGTGCATGCGCCTTGTGAGCGCAGCACATCTTTACGCCATGAATCCGGTTTTGTGGCATGTAAGGAAGGTATTATACATAGTTTTGCTTCTGCTATTGAAGCGTGGTGTGTGCAGCCGAAACCAGAAAGTTGCCTAATCGATGAATGGAACCAAAATGCCTTGTATATTAATGAATGCGTTAAGGTAGAGCGGCCAGGAGGTAGTTTTGAGGGTATATTTGTGGGAATTCACAACTGTGGCGCAGCTATGGTGCATGCAAAAGGAGAAAAAATACTTGTAAAAATAGGAAATTTATCGCAAATTTGAAGTTATAGCGATTGTGCGATACTAGTGGTATAATGAGTCATAGAGGCGGGGTGATAAAAACACTTTCTGCGTTACAAAAGTTGAATAATGAAGTTAAAATTACGAGAGGATAGGCTATATTTTTGGCCTGTTAGCGGTTCTGGACAAATTGGAAGGAACTTTAATCTTTATGGATTTTCAGGGGAATGGATCATCGTTGATTGGGGCGTAAGCTTTAATCAAGGATCAGGTGTTGACATTGTTTTCCCAGACCACACTGTACTAGCTGGGCTGAAAAAGAATTTGAAGGCGTGCATTATTACGCACGGGCATGAAGACCATTATGGTGCGCTGCATCATTTTTGGAAAGATGTGCGCTGTCCTATTTACGCGACACCCTTCACAGCAGGTATGATCAAATATCAGTTTGAAGACAATGGAGTTTCTTATGAAGATGGTGACGTTAATGTTGTCAAGCTTCAACAAGATATAGAAATATCTAAAAACTTTACGGTACGATTTGTTCCTGTGAACCACTCGATTCCTGATGCGGCCGGTGTGTATATCAAAACGCCAGAAGTGAAGGTTTTTCATACAGGTGATTGGCGTATTGATCCGGAGCCTATTTTAGGTAGACCTACGAAAGAATCAGACTTTAAGAAAATTAAAAGCGAAGGAGTTGATATCCTTGTGTGTGACTCTACCAGTGTTAACACACCAGAGCATCAAGGGTCTGAAACAGAAGTTGCCCGGAACCTTCTGAAGATTTTCGCGGAAAACAAAAAGAAGAGAATCTTTGTGGGGTGTTTTGCCTCTAATGTAGAGCGCATGATGAGTGTGGCGGCAGCGGCTAAAAAACATAAAAGAAAACTATGTTTGTTAGGTCGATCATTTAGCAAAACATACACTGTTGCAAACGATTTGAATTATTTGAAGAATTTTCCAGAAGTGGTGACGCCGCAAGAAGCGGCAGATATGCCAGATCATGCTATAGCATTTGTATGCTCTGGCAGCCAAGGTGAAGATCGCGCTAGCCTGTCTATGATTTCAGGAAAAAGGCATCGATTTATCAATTTCACTCCTAACGATATAGTGGTCTTTTCTTCTCGTAATATTCCAGGTAATGAAAAGAGAATTTCTGATCTAAAGAATAACATAGAGTTGTGCGATGCACATGTCATTAGCAATGACGATCTTCTTGTACACGTTTCTGGACACCCAAGCCGTGCTGAATTGCTCCAAATGTACAAATGGACTAAGCCAAATGTGGTGATTCCAGTGCATGGAGAGTATTATCACTTGGCGGCGCAAAAAGCTTTGTCTGAAAAAGCAAAAATGATTTCAGTTCGCACGCAAAACGGCCACCTGTATGAATGCTCAACAGATGATGTGCAGAACGTTATGCAAGCTGAAGTGAAAACGTTTGGTATGGATGGAAAGCGTGTTATCTCTATGGATAGCAGCGTCCTGCGTGCGCGTGACCGAATGGGAACGCAAGGAGTCGTGGTTGTCAATATTCCTTTAAGTGGATCAGCTACTCCTGATAACGTTTATGTTTCAGCTTGCGGTGTCTGGGAGGACACCGAGCTGGATGCAGGGCTTGGTGTATGTGTGAAAAAATGTATACAAGCCAGCAGTAAAATGTCTCTAGGAGCTGTAGCGGCTGCTATCAAGGGAGCCGTTGTGCGCTGGGTTCGTTATAACGTTGGCAAAAACCCTATTGTGATTGTTGCACACCCCGATATAACCTTTCAGCGCTCTAACGCGCGTGGTGATCGTCATAATGATCGTGATCGTGGTGATCGTGGTGATCGTCATGGAAATGATCGTGATCGCAACGGTCGAAGGCGGCGCTCCTCGCGTCCTGTGCATGGAAATGTAGCGCAAAAAGAAAATCAGAGCGATAATATTGGTAACATCAAACCTACAAAAGGTAATAAGCGTACTGCAGAGTCAGGAAATACCCTGTCAGGAAATACCCTAAAAAAAGAGAAAGATCCTTATGCAGATATTATCGCTAAATATATTGATGAATAATATCTAGAGGAATATGTTAAAAAATAATGCACCCCAACGGATCGGCTTTTGGCCGGCCGTGTGGATGCTTGTTGGCAATACGGTGGGTCTTGGCGTCCTTGTATTGCCTAAAATCGCTCATGACATGGGTATAATAGGAGTAGTAGCAAGCGTGTTTGTTGGGTGTGGTGCACTTGTTCTAGCGATGTTTTTTGCGAAATCTGCGCGTGTACTTCCCTCAGTTAGTGGGCCGGCGTCCTTCGTTTATTTAACAGGGCGCAATATTCTTGGTAATGCGGTGTTGGCTATTTATTGGTTTGCGACTGTCTTAGGAACATCGTATATCGTTGCGCTTTTGATCGATGAAGTATTGGGAATTGCGCCGCAATGGCAATATATTCTTTTGGGCTTTTCATTCATTTGGTGTATCACTTTAACCCAAATACGGTCAGTGCAAGAAGTGGGATGGATTCAAAGCGCTTTAGCTTTGATGAAATTTTTTCCTTTATGTGGTGCTGTTATGTGGGCATGTACACATTCATCAGATATTCTTTCGTACACATGGAGTATGCCAGAATCCTCTTGCTCTAAAGTGATGGGCGCATCCGTTATTTTGATGTGGTCATTCATAGGAATTGAGAGTGTGAGCACAATGGTCAAAAACGTTCGAAACAAATACATTGAGTCATCTACCTTTACTGGTGTCATGATAGTGGTTGTTTTGTATGTCAGCGTTGCTGTTTCGGCTATTGTTTTGCTTCCCGCAGGAGCAGATCTTAATGACAAAACAGCTATGCCGATGCTGCTATCGGCCGTTTATGGCGACTGGGTGCATACATGTTTTTCGGTTTGGGTTATTGTGATGATTACCTCTTCTATTTATGGATGGTTTTTTTTGCAAGGATCTTTGGCTAAATCGTTGGCTCAAACAGGGTTCTTGCCTGCTGTGTGCAAAAAAGAACGTTCTGGATCACCCTTTATAGGTTTGATGCTCTCTGGTACATGTATGAGCATTTTAACAGTGCTTGCATCATTTGATCTTGTGTACTGGCGCGATATGTTTGTGCTTGTGACATCACTCAGTGTCTTGGTGTGCTACGGATCGGCGGTAATAGCCGTTTTGTTTGGTGGATTAATGACAGATTTTCCGCAGCTAAAAAAGCAAAAGCCCATAGCTTGGGCTTCTCTTATTTTTGTGTTGTTAGCTGTTTTGGGATCTATTAATACCATCGAGGTGCTTATAGCAGCATGTTTATGGGCAATCGCAGTGAGCATATCTTATAAACGAAATCCGCTTAATGTAAAAAAGTGACGCGCTAGCAATAAGCGCGTCACTTTTTGAAAGCATGTGACTAAGCATTTCTTCGAGCGTTTTTCGGCATATGGCTAAGCATTTCTTCGAGCGTTTGAGCGTGTGCTACTCTGCTAAAAAGATCGACAGCTGGCTCTGCTGTGCCCTGAGAGCTTGCTGGTTCTGTGCTATCTGTGTCCTCAGTGTGAAATAGATGTTCACGGGTCAGTAAATTACTTACATCGAGCTCCGGTTCACCATCCGTTTCTTCATGTTCTGCATATTCGCTTCCTTTTGAATGAGGGTTTTGTGCCGCATCGAAGAATGGACCAGGAGATATGCTAGAGTTAGCGAGAATTGCGACTTGAGGTGCTTGAGTCATGCTTTCGCTCTGCAAAAAGCGATAAGCTGCAAGGTGATGAACGCGTTTGTCTAGAGAGGCTTCTTTCTTATCCTGCAGATACTTCAATTGATCGTCGATTCTTTTTTTAGCCATGTGTGGTTTGCAGTCTTCTAAAACAAATCCAGGGTGAAGGAGGCATGGTTGTCCCCATGAGAAAAATGATTCTTTCTGATCCGTAGGTGCTTGTTCTGTTTTTGCTACGGATGCTTCTTGTGTGCGAGATGAATATGCACCACGTGTATCAGTCGCTATAAGGGTGTCTAAGTTTGTTTTCTCTTTCGCTGAAGCTGCTTTGGCAGCTTTTTGCGCATCGCGAAAAAGCGCGAAGGCAATATATCCTAAAAGTTGACCGCTTGTTTTGCGCTGTAACGCAGTAATTTTTTTCTCCTTTACTGCCAATACTCTTGTGGACAAGAAGCTTGTAACACCATCTGGGGTGAATTCAACGATACGACCGGATAAACCTTTGACAAGATAGAGTCCTGCAGCCATAACTTCATTTGGAACCTCTTTGCTTATGCCGTTAATTGTGAATACGAATTTACCACTTGGGGATAAAGAGGTATCAAGGCGACCAGTTGTTTCAGGGGCAGCGTTGCGCATAGATTCTTGCAATAATTGTATGTGCATCCATGTGTTTCCATTTCCATTTCCTTGAAGTGAACGAGAAGCTTGTTGAAACATTAATTTTCCTATGATATCAGCAGGGACTGTGTGTGTGAGCAAACATTGAATATGCGGCACATTCCTGAGTATAGGTTCGAAATGATTGGTCATAGCGCCTTCAAGAGGGAAGTAATATTGCATATAATTATTTAAGCGCGCAAACGCATTTGATGATTGCATTGCCCCTGCCTTGTCCTTTGTATCAAAGGGGTTCTTAATTTCTAGACCTGCTATATTTTCTCCAAATAATGCAGTGTTTTCATCTGGTTTGAAGGTGAAGAAACTGCCGATTTTGGCAAGGTGGGCACTATGTTCTGGTAGTATAACACGGCCTAATGCTGTTGTTTCACCCAGCTGATAATCTGCTGTTGTGGAAAGTTGTTGAGACAGCGCTGCTGCTGAGCTAGTTTGAAATCGGAGATCGTCCGCTTTCTTCTTTGCCTCTTGTGCTGCCGCTCTTGCTCTTTGCATTGCTTCGAGATGCTCCTTCATTTCACCGTCTTCTTGGGGGGTGAGAAGTGCCTTTTGAGGCTGTGATTTGCGAAAAACCGTAATCCCGCTGACCTCTTGTGCCGCAGAGGCAAATATATGCGTTGTAAAAAAAGCTAAAATAATGAACATAGTTACTCCCAAAAAAATGCTGTCACTAAGTTTAAAGTATGTCAATGTGTGCGGCACAAAATCTCTGCTTCAGTTTTTTAGCTTAATGAGCATTTTGCATGTTATTGGTTTGTGCTTTTATATTGTGTCTAACGAAAAAGCTGATATTAAAAAAGAAAACACTAAAGAAAAAAAGCAGAAAATGCTTTATTGGTCGGGACGAGAGGATTCGAACCTCTGGCCTCCTGGACCCAAACCAGGCGCGCTAACCAGGCTGCGCCACGTCCCGACACGATGTAATTTTGACATACATTTGGCCTCTTGGCAATCGGTTGTGCTGTAGAGGGAGGCGTGCTAATATTGACAGTCAGGGCCCCTGTGGCGGAATTGGTAGACGCGGCAGACTCAAAATCTGCTGTCTTTTGACGTGGGAGTTCGAGTCTCCCCGGGGGTACCAGAGGATGCATGAGAGTAAACATTATCGTGACCTTATTGCCATAGGTTTTGCATCTTTTTTGGAAAGCTTTATATCACCCATGCCTGTAGACCCAGCGCTGATGATTCTTCTGATCAAAAAGCCAGAATGGAAGCATCATTTATGGATTGTGGTGTCGCTCACATCGGTGTGTGGTGGGATTGTTGGTTATGTCTTGGGCGCAGTATTCTTCTCTGTTTTGGCTCAACCTATTATAGAGTTTTACTGTCTCAATACTTCTTTTGATGCTTTTGCGAATCTTGTTCATGAGTATGGTTTTTACGCCATGCTCTTGAAGCCTTTTTTGCCATTTCCATTTAAATTGGCGGTGATGGTTTATGGTTTTACGGGATATAATTTTTGGCTTTTTTTGTTAGCAACTTTGGTCTCTCGTCCTCTTCGTTTTTGCTTTGTTTCCTTTCTGATGGTGAAGTTTGGAATGCGCTATCGCGATTGGCTTTTAAAACATGTTTGGTTGATCAAGCTTCTTTATGTCGTATTTATATCTGGCTTCATGGTGTTTTTGGCTTTCAAATGCTGAGTTGTGTTACAATGTCCCTGTGAGTAAGGGACACTACAAGCCAAAAAATTGGACAGATAAAGCTGCATGGTGGCTGATGTGTTTTTTGCGGGCACCTCGTGATCTTATTTTTCGCAATCGTTTAGAGCATCATTTGCTGCTGGGTGAAACCATTGCAGCTGTGCCAGGTATGGTGGGTGGAGCTCTTCTGCATTTTTCGTGTTTACGCCGCATTCGTGATGATGAGGGATGGATCCAAACTATGTTGGAGGAAGCGAAAACAGAGCGCCAACACCTTCTTTCCCTGCACGCACTCATTAGGCCTAACCTTTTTGATAAAATCATCATTTTTAGTATGCAGTTTACTTTTGTTCTGCTTTTTTTTCTTTTATATGTGTTTGGCCGTAAATCGGCGCACCGCTTTGTTGGATATCTTGAGGAAGACGCCATAGAAGTTTATGAGCAGTATTTGCTGGTGCTGAAACAACAGCCAAAGAAAAATGTTCCTGCGCCAGAGATAGCCTACCAATATTGGGAGTTTTCTGGAAAGGTGAAATTAGATGCTATGATTAAGGCGATTATTAAAGATGAAAAGCGTCACCGTGATACTAACCATGAGTATGCGGACAAATTAGCACATTAAATAAAAAGGTATTTTATGAATTGGATCACAAACGTTGCTTTACCCAAAATTCGCAAAAAACAAATGAAAGATGATGGTGGTGATGCGTTATGGCAAGCGTGTCCTGCTTGTGAGCAAATGCTGTTCACCAAATCTTGCCAGGAGCGCTTATGGGTTTGTGAGCACTGTGAGCAGCATTTGCGTGTTGGCGCGAAAGATCGTTTAGCGATGCTTTTTGATGAAGGTGGTTACGCAGAGATAGCATTGCCTTCTGTCCCGCACGATCCTTTGAAATTTCAAGACTTAAAGAAATATGCGGATCGTTTGAAGATTGCCCGCAAAAAAACAGGATTGCAAGACGCTTTGCTTTCAGGATTTGGGTCCTTGATGAATCATCAGGTTGTGATAAGCGCGATGGATTTTTCTTTCATGGGTGGTTCAATGGGATCTGCTGTGGGTGAAGGCTTTATCGCGGGTGTAGATAAGGCTTTGGATGTAGGTTGTCCATTTATTGTGTGTACATCTTCCGGGGGGGCGCGTATGCAAGAAGGTCTTGTCTCTTTAATGCAAATGGTTCGCACCACTATTGCTGTGCAAAAATTGCGTGAGCACTCTTTGCCGTTTATCACTCTGTTGGGTGATCCTACCACCGGTGGTGTGATGGCATCATTTGGTATGCTGGGTGATTTTTCTATTTCAGAGCCGACCGCTTTGTTGGCATTTTCGGGAGCTCGTGTGATTAGCGGTACAACATCTGAGCAGCTACCTGAAGGATTTCAAAGCGCTGAGTATTTGCTTCAGCATGGTATGATAGATCAGATTGTTCCGCGCTCTGAGCAAAGAGAGGCGCTTAAAAATATTTTAGATGTCTATAAGTCTTCCAGAAATGTTGCTTGAAGGCGCTTTTTCTGGGATAATGTCAAAGATAAGGTGGGGTGTATAGCTCAGCTGGTTAGAGCGCTACGGTGACATCGTAGAGGTCGCTGGTTCGAATCCAGCTATACCCACCATAACGCACATGCTTCAAAAAACTTTCGGTGTTGATTTGAGGGGCATGGAGGAAAAACCGAAAAGGAAACAAAATGTATAAAACTTCAACAACATTAAATGAATTATTAAACGCTGGTGTTCACTTTGGGCATCATCCAAAAAGATGGCATCCTAAAATGCGCCCATATATTTATGGGGAAAAAGCCAATGTACACATTATTGATCTTGGAAAAACATTTGTTATGCTCCAAAATGCAATGGAGGCTTTGTCTGACGTAGTTGTGCGTGGTGGACGTGTTTTGTTTGTGGGCACAAAAAGACAAGCAACAGAAGTTGTGGCTTTGGCGGCGCAGCAATGTGGGCAACACTTTGTTAATACGCGCTGGTTGGGAGGAACGCTTACAAACTGGCAGACTGTACAAAAATCTATTGTCCGTATGGAAAATCTGGAGAAGCTTCTTGCGGATGAACGGCGCGCTCAAGCGATGACTAAAAAAGAGCGTATCCTTGTGGAAAGAGATTTGGCAAAGTTGATGCGATCTTTTGGAGGTTTGCGTAATATGGGTGGTTTGCCGGACATGCTGTTTGTGTTGGATGCTCATAAAGATATGTTGGCTGTGCATGAAGCGCGTATGTTGCGCATTCCCGTTGTTGCAATCACAGATACAAACGCTGACCCAACCTTTATTGATTACCCTATTCCTGGAAACGATGACGCTCGTAGCTCAGTGGAGCTGTATTGCCGAGAAGCGGTTGCTGCTATTTTGCATGGTCTTATCGCAGAGTCAGAGAGGCAGGCAAGCGCTGAAGCACTAGAGGAATCAGGGGAAATGTCTGAGAAGTCTAAGAAAGAATCTGGTAAAAAAGCGGATGGAGTAAAGGCTAAAAAAGCTTCTGCGCAAAAGGAAGTTTCTCCAAAGGCAGATGCAGTAAAGGCTGAAAAAGCTCCTGCGAAAAAGGAAGGCGCTCCAAAGGCAGATGCCGTGAAGGTTGAGCAATCTCCTGCGAAAAAGGAAAGCGCTCCAAAGGTAGATGCCGTGAAGGTTGAAGAAGCTCCTGCGAAAAAGGAAAGCGCTCCAAAGGTAGATGCCGTGAAGGTTGAAGAAGCTCCTGCGAAAAAGGAAAG